>UMFP01050976.1_pt1 | contig 74577 bp, 47 predicted proteins | sample 1965031 | NCBI WGS metagenome assembly UMFP01 (sample SAMEA4836048, study PRJEB28245) | human gut metagenome | biome: gut microbiome; material: fecal sample | place: Denmark | collected 2008
CGACGAAGAAATGATCAAGGATCTGAATAATCACTTCATGGGTGAATGTACTGAAGTTGGTATGTATTTGGCTATGAGCCGTCAGGCAGACCGTGAAGGTTATCCTGAAGTAGCTGAAGCTTTCAAGCGTTACGCTTGGGAAGAAGCTGAGCATGCTGCAAAATTTGCAGAATTGCTGGGTGACTGTGTTTGGGATACTAAAACCAACTTGCAGAAACGTAAAGATGCTGAACAAGGTGCATGCGAAGATAAAAAACGTATCGCAACTCGTGCTAAAGCTTTGAACTTGGATGCTATCCATGACACTGTACACGAAATGTGCAAGGACGAAGCTCGTCACGGTAAAGGTTTCGAAGGTTTATACAACCGTTATTTCGGTGATAAATAATCAAACCTCATAATAACTCTTAAAAGGTCTGTATTCAAAAATGAATACAGACCTTTTTTCTTTATATTTGCTCATCAACTTTTAAATACCACAGTTATGAAAAGAGTACAACTATTGTTAGTTTGTTTAGTGCTTTCGGCGGCTGCCTTTGCTGCTGATAAAGTGATTAAGTTGCCGCAACCTAATTTGAATCGTACAGGTGCAGTGATGAAGGCATTGTCCGAACGTCATTCGACCAGAGAGTTTGCATCCAAAGCCTTGAGCTTGGTTGACATGTCGGATTTATTATGGGCTGCTAATGGAATTAACCGGAAAGATTCAGGGAAGAGAACCGCTCCTTCAGCTATGAACAAGCAGGATGTGGATGTATATGTAGTGTTGCCTGAAGGCAGTTATTTGTATGATGCGAAAAATCATCAATTGAATTTGGTAGCTGAGGGTGATAATCGGGGTGCGGTAGCCGGTGGACAGGCTTTTGTGAAATCAGCTCCGGTTTCTCTGGTTTTGATTAGCGACCTTTCCCGTTTAGGGGATGCAAAGAAACCTCATACCCAGTTGATAGGAGCTATGGATGCAGGAATCGTTTCGCAGAATATTTCAATTTTCTGTTCTGCAGCTAAGTTGGCTACAGTGCCACGTGCTTCGATGGATAATAATCAATTGAAGAAAGTGCTGAAGCTGAAAGATACGCAGATTCCTATGATGAACCATCCTGTAGGATATTTTAAATAGAGATTAGATAGGATTTTAAGAATATCTCAAAATCGAAGTGTACCCCAATCGTTTCTTATAGACTTTTGGGGTACATTTCTTTTTCATGTAATTCCTATCAATCAGGAATTTCCAGTTTAGTATCCGAAGACTGTTAATTCACGAATTGCTGCGGGGGGACATGCATTTCCATAACCTTCCGGGATGACTAATTTTAAATAACGAGCTGAGGTCGATTTGACATAGTAACGAAATGTTTCTCTGATAAACTCATCATTGAAATCTGAAGCCCCAATTTTTTCCCAACTGTTGTTACCGTTGCTGGCATAAAACTCCACCCATTTGATATTATTGGCTCGATTGGCTTCTCCACGATTAATCAGGTCAATTTGGGTAATTGTGACTTGTTTTTTCATATCAATGGTAATTTCATAGGGAGGTTCACACCAACCAGTTTCAGATTTAGTTTTACAATGCCAGAAAGTTGCTTCATTATCATCAATGAGATTTTCTACCGGATTAGCTGCAGCAGAAGAATTGCATGCAATAATTTCCCAATCTGACTTATTTATTTTCTGTCCCTCTTTAACAATACGGAATAAAATATTGCTCTCTTTATCAATAACTAATGAATTATTTGGGGTACCATTTTGTGTAGCTTCAATACTTCCAATAGCCACAGGCAATATGTAATTGCCTGGAAGCAGATTATCTTTAAGCAGATAGGAAGCTGTTGTTTCATTAGTACCTTCCGGTAAAGAGATTTTTTCCGGAGATGTGTACGAATCACTGGGCAGTAAGGTGAAATAAACTTTATTACTTGAGTTATATTGTTCAATCAGGGACAAGTCGTGAGTTAAATTGCATTCTATGTCCCATTTATTTGTAAAAGGTACACTGATATGAACATCCATCTGAGAGGTCTGTAATGGATCAACATTGAATACTCCTGAGTTTGTGATTTGTACAATGGGTTCTGATACCTGAAATGCTAATAATGAAGCACACCTTTCAGGATTGATTTTCAAATCGTTAGAAACCAACCGGAGCGGAAGCACATATTGAATCTGATCATAACTGGATAAATCGACTATCTTTTCTGGATGATAGGTTATGTAACCGCACATTTCATTTTTATTTAATAAAAAATCGATATTAGTCAATTCATAACAGTTTTCCGGTAACATTTGATAGTGAGTCCTGTCTTCTCTGTTCAAGGAATCCAGCAAATCGGAATCTATTATGAATTTTACTTTCCCGGACATGTCGCTTAATCCCCCTCGTTGTACCCATAGTTCAGCCTGATAACTTTCTCCTACATTGAATGATTTCTGTATATTCAGTGTATTGATAGCGACAGATACCAAGCTGTCTGCCTTATCTGCGATTTCAAAATTATCATCGCAGCTAGTTGCCGGCATTAAAAATATGATGGTTGCCAGTATGGAATATATTTTTTTCATCTTTTTTGAATTTAAGTCGTGAAACATAATGTTGATTTACCATCCCGGATTTTGAACAAGTTGTTCACTCTTCTTCATTTCGTTGTCAGGAATAGGATATAAGTACATTTTGCGTCTGAAGACAATCGGGCTGGCTTCTACTTCTTCGTAGAATTTGTCTTCTGCCGCATTCATATTCATGCCATGGACATATCCGAATTGGCGTCCTTCTCCATCCTGGTCTGCTATCATCCAGCGGCGAACGTCGAAGTAACGCTGTCCTTCCGTTGCTAATTCAATACGCCTTTCACGTTGAATTACAAGTCTTTGCAACTCTTGGTTACCTTTAATGTCAGGATTGAGTTCCTCAATGTCCGACAATCCGGCACGTCGGCGTACTTCATTTAAATAGCTCAGTACACGTTCGTCCTGTGGTGCAACCTCATTCACTGCTTCTGCATATAATAAATAAAGGTCTGCGAGACGGAAGATGATGGAAGGGCGGAACTTGCTTTGAACTCCCGGAGATTTCATACTGACCTCTCTGTTAAACCTCTTATATAGCATATAGCCTGTATGCGTATAAATTGTACCGCTTAATTCATTGGGGCTTCCCTTATGAAATTGAGTTACGTTGTTTGTCACGTGCCATCTTCTGTTCTGGAAAAATACTGTATTATAGAAACGTGCTTCCCGATTGAGAAATCGGTTACTGACATTGTTGGCTACTTGGATTTCTTTACTTCCGGCTTTGACGGTTTCGGTGTATTTGTCAAATCCCTCAGTTGTATATAATGGAGATTGCGGCAGATAACTTGTCGGTTGTACTGGAAGTCCGTCGTTCATATAAAAGTCGTCTACGAGTTCTTGTGTGACACCGATGCACCCCATCCCGTTTTGCTCACTTCTTGGAGTACATCTACGGTCAAACATGTCATTCGTCATTCCACCCCATGAAGTTGCCGCTGTAGCCCATATGATTTCTCTATTGTATGTTTGGAATAGATCATATAAATCTTGTGAAGGATTACCGGTTTTGAGCAATTCATAATTCCCTTCTTCTTCCGCAAATCTCATAAACTCTTCCAAAGCGTCAACCGCTTTATTCCATTTGTCTGGATTTTTGTCCGGAAAAAGTCTTGTTCCGTCCGGGTTTGTTATAGATAATGCTTCTTTGTATTCACCGTTGAATAGCTTACTGGCTGCATACATCCACATTTTGGCTTTTACAGCCAAGGCTACACCTTTGGTTGGCCATGCATTGTGTTGGTCGTCATCATGCAAGGCTTTTTGAGGTAGTTCCCTGGCTACTGCTGTTAATTCTTCGTCTAAATAGCTGATTACTTCATCTATAGTATTACGAGGTAAATCCAGATTATCATCTCTTTCGAGAATGGCATCCTTTATTAAAGGGATAGCCCCATATTGCTCGAAAAGCAAATAATGATAATATGCTCTCATGAATCTCACATTTGCTCTCATTTCTGTAAGTTCTTCTTCTGTCAGGACATCGACATGAGTTCCATTTGCAGCTATGGGTTTGGCATATGTCAGAAATATATTGGCTTGCCTGATTTCTTTATAACATACATCCCAACGATGGAAACTCATATTGGATGCGTTTTTATCTGTTTTGTTATAAAGTTTTGCGTCTCCATATCCTACAGTTAATTCGTCACACATGCCTGCCCAGGGATTTTTAAATCCTGTGATATTTCCAACGGCTGCGGTAATTCCGGAATAATCAGGAATAGAGGTGAAGATATTGGCATACCATCTCCGGGTATAAGATACATTGTCGAAAACTTCATCCAATGAACGGAGGTTGCCGGCTAACTCGTCAGATACATTCAGATAATCGCAAGAATAAATATTGCACAATGTAAAAGCGGCTATCAGTATTTTCTTATATAGTTTCTTTATTGTTTTCATATTTTTTTAGATTTAATTACAATGTAAAGTCTATCCCTAAAGTAAAGGTACGATTTTTAGGATATACGTTTCCTCCGTTGGAATTTCCCGCTTCCGGGTCGAAGTATTTAAGGTCGTCCCATAAAGCGAGATTGTATCCCATTACATAAATTCTGGCTGCCTGAACATTAAATTTCTTCAGGAATTGCTTGGGAAGCTGATAACCGAATTCCATATTTTTTAATCGTAAGAAACCTCCATTACGAAGCCACCATGTACTTGCCACTGAGTTATTGGCGTTGTTGGCATTATCTTTGTGCAAACGTGGCATTAATACGTTTTGGCTTGGATTGTTTTCAGTCCAACGATCGAGAGCGAATGTGCGATAACTGGATTGGTCGACACCCCATGCAAACGGATACCAGCCTTCCGGAGTGTCTCCTCCCAATAAGACGGAACAGTTTCCGGTACCTTGGAAGAATACGCTGGCATAAAATCCTTTATATTCTATATTTAATCCAAATCCGTAGACGATTTCCGGCACGGTGGGATGTCCTACTCCTATTACCTTGTCATAAGAGTCGATTACTCCGTCACCATTCACATCTTTATATTTTATGTCACCGGGGCCAAGTAATCCTCCCAGGGTGCTCTGGGGAAGCTCCGGACGCAATGTGTAGTTTTCAATGCCGTTGCTGTTCTTGCTAATGATGAAATCATCTTTTGTATATAAACGTTCGGCTATATAAAGGTTGTTTTCATTAATTCGTTTGCCTGTCCGTTCCATCCATGGATATTTCTGGGGTAATTCATCATATTCTTTTATTTTATTTCTGGCGAATGTGAATGTTCCTCTTGCGCTGAGTTTCACTTTGCCAATTTGATGATGTGCGTTCAATGACATGTCTACACCATGGTTGGATACGATTCCATAATTAGCATATTGGTTTACACGGAAACCACTTAATGTTGGCGTGGTTTTTCTTTGCATCAGGATGTTGCTTCTCTCAGAACGGAAATAGTCGAATACAATGTCTATTTTGTTGTTGAAAAGCCCTAAATCGAAACCGTAGTTTTGTTTCTTCTCAATTTCCCAACCAATTTCTAAGGTTTCCGGAAATCCTTCGATGATACCTTGTCCAATGGAGTTGGTACCTCCATTGCTTCCTATTCCTTGTGACCATGAACCTGCATTCATAGAGAAAGTGGGACGATAGATAAAGCGATCACTGGTGGTATCGTTACCTGTTTTGCCGACAGAAGCTCTTAGTTTTATTTTATTTACATAATTCTTTAGGACACCGGGGTAGAAAGGTTCATTCGACAGATAATAAGCCAGTCCTACAGCCGGGAAAAAACCGAAACGATGATTTTTTGCAAATGCCTCTGAACCTGTATAGCCGAAATTTCCTTCAAGAAAATAACGTCCGTCAAAAGAGTAACTTACACGTCCTACCAAACCTTGTTTACGATAGGGGAGAGGTTGGGTTTTGAGTTGTGTCTCTTTTTGCATATATAACAGCATGCCACTTATATCATGTTTTTCTGCAAAAGTGCGTTTGTAGTTGATAGCTGCGTCAATGTATATTCTTTTTTGTGCTTCAATACCATTGTCCTTCAAATCACTCAAATCCGGTGTTCCTGATACCACCTGGATAAATGTTAAGTTACCGTTCTCGTCTCTGCCGGTAGCATGATAACGGGAAGGGTTGTATGAACGTATGGATTTGAATGTCGCATCAAAGTCATAGCTGACATTGACTCTGGCGCTAAGTCCACTGGTGATGAAATCGAGCTTTTGTCTGATCCCTACTTTAGACTGAATCCCCGTTCTCCATTGGCGGGTATATCCTGAATTCATCAATTGGTTATATGGGTTTCTCATATTTACGCCACGTTCCTGTTCATAGGTAGCTACCGTTCCGTCACTATACACTGCAGGAAAACAATAAGGAGGAGTAATCAACATGGAGCGGAAGATGGTGGACGAGGATTCTCCCGGATAGTTTGCTATCAGGTATTGTCCTGCCAGGTCGATAGAAACCAGTGTTGTAGAGGTGACATCCATATCAATGTTTGAACGTAGATTGAAACGGTCCAGGCCAATATTGGTATCATATTTTTCAGTAGGATTACCTTTATATATACCGCTTTCTGTATAATAGGCGCCGGATACGAAATATCTGGATCTTGCCGAACCACCACGCACATTCAATGTGTACCGGTGGTTATGTGTGTTCTTTCTGAGCAGTTCGCCTATCCAGTCTGTATCTGGGTATAGGTCGCGATCTGTGCTGGTGCGGAACATCTCTATTGTTTCAGCACTGAATAAATCGGGTTCTCCATCATTATGTAATGCTTCATTATACAAACTTAGATAATCAGCTGAACCTACAAACTTGGGTAAACGCTGTGGGCTGGAAATGGAGTGTTCTGTTTTAAATGTAATCTTAGGTTTCTCATCCTTGCCACGTTTGGTTGTAACTAATATAACGCCATTCGCACCTTCAGCGCCGTAAATGGCAGTTGCCGCAGCATCTTTTAACACTGAAAATGTTTCTATTTCATCCGGCTCAATATCGGTGATTTTACGGGGAACGCCGTCTACTAAAACTAAAGGAGCCGAAGCTGAACTGTTGGAAGCGAATGTGCTGATGCCGCGAATCCAGAATTCCGCATCATCGTATCCCGGTTCGCCGGAACGCTGTACAGCGATCAAACCGGATACTTGTCCTGCCAGATTATTGGTTAGATTACGGGTAGGGGCGGCAATTTCGGAAGGCTTAACCGAGCTCATGGATACTACCACACTCTCTTTCTTTTGTTGTCCGTAACCGACTACGACTACTTCGTCCAGTGCCTTGGTGTCTTCACGCAACCGGATGTTGATATTGCGGCGTCCGTTAATCTTGATTTCTTCTGTTGCATATCCTATGAAAGAAACTATAAGAATATCATTCTTGTCGGGAACACTAATAGAGTATCGTCCGTCCATATCTGAGATTCCCCCTAGTGTTGTTCCTTTGACTTTTACAGAAACACCAATCATGGATTCTCCCTGTGCATCGGTTATTACACCGGTAACTGTAAATTTGTTACCTTGTTGTTGGCTATCTGGCTGTTCTCCTTTACGGTAAATTGTGATTTGTCGGTCGCTAATACTATATGTATTATCTGTACCGGCAAATAGTTGATCCAAAATGGCGCTCACTTGTTGGTTTTTCACATCAATATTCACTTTACGATTCGTATCAATGATTTGATCCATGTAGAAGATAATGTACTCACTACTTTTCTCAATCTCCTGGAAGACTTGCTTTACCGTCTTTTGCGAGGTTCTCATTGTGAATAGTTTGTTTTGTGAATACGAATTTGTTGCCAGACAATGACTTATTCCTATCAGTAAAAAAGTGAAAAAGAACTTCATAATTAGCAATAATTGTTTTTCTTCAGTCTTTTTTAGACTGAATAACTCGTGTTTTTCCATACTTTTATAACGAATTAGATTATTAATATTTGAACGTGTGAATAATTTAATTTAAGGTCGGGTGATATGCGGGTATTATCCGGCCTTAACATTTTCTAGAGAGTCATATTTTCATAGGCTTTTAATTTATTTAGATTTGACATTAATATAGATTTGCCCGTTTGATTTTATAATTTGAGCCGGGACGGTTTGAATGAGCGTACGTAATACATCGTCTAATTCTTCTTTTAAATCTAATTTGCCGCTACAGGTGATTTTGGTGAGCCGTTTGTCGATAATGATTGTTTTACCATAGTATTTACCGAGCTTTTTTGCAATAACTTCCAGCTTTTCTTGTTTAAACTGGTAAAATCCATCTTTCCAGGCTATATATTCTTGTACATCTACAGGATGTACGCTTATACCTTTCCGGTCATTATATGCAAGTAAATCATTGGGTGATAGAGTTTTGCTTTCGTCATTATTAGTCTTTACCTCTACTTTTCCTGTGACAAGTACCACTGTCTGTGTACTCTCATCTTCATAAGCGCAAACGTTGAACGTAGTACCTAATACTTGTATGTCCATCCTATTTGTTTTTACAATGAATGGTCGTTTCTTGTCGTGATACACATCCAGAAAAGCTTCACCTTCCACATAAATCTCCCGTTTGTTCTCCATAAATTCAATAGGATAAACAACTCGTGAGCTGGCGCTTAACCAAATGCGTGTACCGTCAGAGAAAGTAATTGACGAACGTTTTCCGGCAGGTACTATTAATTGGTTGTAGATTTCATTTTTTTTCTTGTTGTCTGCTTTTTGGCTGATTGTCTGCGAGTTGACATTTAATTTTCCCTGTTGGTTATAATGCAACTTGCTTTCTTTCCCTTGTATAGCTATCTGTTTTTCTTCGGATAGAATCAACAGAGTTTGGTCAGTAGAGATATCGGGCTTCTTCACTGCTGCTATATCAGAAAATTCCATATGTTGGTTTTTTTGATGAGTATTTTGTAGATACCATCCACCTACCAGAAAGATAATAATACAGGCAGCAGCCAAAGTGCGATCCAGGACAAGTCTCTTTCTTTTATTCTGTACTTCCTGACGATTCTGATCGGATATGCATTGCCAAAGAGCATCCACTTTTTGCTGAGGAAGATAGGGCTTTGGAATATGTCGAAGTATGTGCAGAAAGTCACGTGCAATAGCTATTTCCTTCCCTAATTGCTTATTTCCCCTGGCTAGTTTCTCCCAAAACAGGATACTTTCCGGAGTCGGATGTTGTTCCGATTCTAAAAAATAAGCATCATTGAGTAATGAGTCTGCTTTATAATTGCTATAGTCTATTTTTGAATCCATTTTATGCGCTGTTTTATATAAGGACAACTCAAAAAATGGATTCTACTCACTGAACCTATGTTTTTTTTAAGAAAATCTATTTCTTTATGTTTGTCTGAAGAAAATTGCTAAAAGACTTATCCATGCGATGCATTCTGATGTTCCAAAAGTATTCCTTACTTTTTGCAGTGAACGTTGGAGCAGATTGTAAGCCGACTGATAATTTATATCCATAATCTGACATATTTCGTCATACTCCATTTCTTCTATGAAACGATAATATATAATCTCCCGTTGTCTGGGAGTTAGTACATGAAGTATCCTTTTTATTTCATTGATTTGCTCGCGGCGCTCTTCTTCATTAAAAAAGTTGTTTTCGGCTATATGCTGTTCTTCTATAGAATGAAAATTGAAAACATAGTCTTCTTCTAAACGTTCTTTATTGAAAACATTGTAGATACTGTTTTTAAGAGAAATCATTAGATATATCTTTACGTTTCTAGGAATACTTAGTTTGTCTTTATTCTTGTATATCCTCACAAAAACGTCTTGTATGCAATCTTTCACTACTTCTGTATTAGGAGTAATTTGTAGACCATATTGATATAGTAATTGGATATGGCTTGTATAAAGCCAACTATAAGCTTCATCATTGCCTTCGAGAAAAAGTTTCCATTTAATATAACTTTCGTCTTGAATCTGCATAGATAATCATTCTTAAATTCCGGTATCTGTCGGATTTTTATCGGGAAATAGCGGGCTATAAAGAATTGTTTGCTTCAATACCTGCAACCTGCCGTCTTTTACAAACTTTTCACCACGTTCTGAAAGATGACCAACCATAGCTTGGCGGAGTTCCTCTAATTGACGTTTATATTTTTTGTCTGTTACGACATTTTTTAGTTCGTGGGGATCTTTCGAGAGATCAAATAGCTCTTCAGTTCCAGTATGAAAACGCCAGATATATTTTATTTTCCCATCAGTAAGTGCACACCAATAATTATCAGGGCTATAACAAGTTGCATGCTCTAAATCAATGTATTTCCTCCATTGGTTGGTTTTACCTTCCATTAAACGTAGCAAGGACTGTCCATCCATATCCTGTGGGACAGAACCACCAGCTATTTCAAGGAAAGTAGGTAATAAATCACGTAATTCTACCGGTTGGGCAATTTTGTTACCTTTAGTAAAGTGATAGCTTGCCGGCCATTTTACGATATAAGGAACATGTACCGAACCTTCGTAAGGATATGTTTTGCGCCAGTGATGATGATCTCCTAACATATCACCGTGGTCGGAAATATAGCAGATGAGTGCATTATCATATATGCCTTTTTCTTTTAATGTTTTGACTACCTTACCTATTTCTTCATCAATGAAAGTTACATTGGCATAATAATGCCGGCGTGAATCTTTTGCATATTCCTCACCAAAGTTACCATAAGGAGCGTCTTTTTTCACTTTATGGGGATCCTTTAGTTGGGCATACGGTTTGTCTTTACACCATTCTCCTACCCACGGTTCGGGTATATTCCGGTTAGCATATTCGTCTATCAAACGTTGGGGCGGATCATAGGGACTATGTGGACGGGCAAAAGAGATTTTTAAGAATAACGGTTGGTTGTTGATACCTTCGTAATTGCGAATCATTTCACATGCCATCTCTCCTGTCCATGCGGTGGGATGTAACTGCTCCGGAAGTTTATAAGTAGCTGCTCCATGGTCATTCCAGCCAATATGGGTAGAATCGGGATTTAATCCCGGAGCTTGTATTTGAAACCACAATCGGTAATCGCTGATGAAATCGGGACTTTCTACGCGTCCGCTTTCATCTACCAATGTTCCCCGGAATCCATGCAGGGCCTTTTGTGGAAACCAGTGCATTTTTCCAATACCGAAACTATAGTAGTTTAAGTTTCCGAGCATGCGCGGCATTTCGTAGCGATATCGGGTGGCTACCCTGCCATACCCAAGCATACCGTGATGCCAGGGGGAGAGGCCGGTCAATAATCCGGAACGCGCCGGGGTACTGCTGGGCGTAGAAGAGTAACCATTTGTGAACAATGTGCCATCTTCTGCCAAGGCATCCATGTTCGGTGAAATGACAGAAGTATTTCCCATGCAGTTCATGGCATCTCCACGATGTTGGTCGGATATGATTAAAATGATATGAGGCTTTTGGATGACTTGGGCAAGAACGGATTGTGGAAGGATACAGCCTCCTGTAACCGCAAATAATGATGTTTTTAGTAAAAAAGGTGTTTTCATATTCTTAGGGGGTATCATGTTTTTCTGATTGACAAAAATACAATTTCTTTTTGAATAAAAGAAAAATAGTCGTGTTTTTACGCTCATTAAGGTTTTCTGGATTAACTATAAAAAAATAGTGACGCTATCCTCTCAGGATACCGTCACTATTTACTTGTTATAGCGTCACTATCCTTACCGGATAGCGTCACTATATTTTTCCCTTTTTTACTTCAATAAAAATTCATCAATTGCTTTCTTGTAAGTTGCTTTGTCAGCAGCTCCGCGGAAAAGCTGTGGATCTCCTTTCATGGGGATGAATACGAACAATGGAATACTTGTTGCGTTAAACAGGGCTGCCAGTTCTTTCTGCTTGTCCACATTTACTTTGTAGATTGTTATTTTCCCTGCATATTCCTTTGCCAATTCTTTCATGATAGGAGCTGTCTGGCGGCAAGGCCCGCACCAATCAGCGTATAAGTCGATAATGGCGGGCTTGTCACCTTTGTATTTCCACTCTTTTGATTTTTCATAATCGAAGACGTCTTTCAGAAACATTTCCTTGTTCATTACGACGACTTCACCGTTACCTGTTACCTCTTTTTTACCTTGACTGGCTTCTGCTTTGTCATTGAAAGCGTATACAATCACGCTTACCATGACAAGAGCCACCATTACTAATACTTTCTTCATTCGTTATCTTTATCTTTTTATGTATAATGTTTCTCGATAACCCCTTGCAGTTCGCTGCTATGGATTACGCCGGAATGTCTCCACACCGCTTCCCCATCCTTGAATACTATAAAGGTAGGTACGGCCTGTATACGATATTTAGTAGCCAGTTCTTCGTGCTGGTCAACGTCTATCTTTACAATCCGGGCTTTGTCACCTACAACTAATTTCAGTTCTTCCAAAACGGGTTTCATTGCTTTACAAGGTCCGCACCATTCAGCAAAGAAATCAACCAAAACGGGTACCGGTGACTTTATCAAATCTTCAAACTTTTCCATAATCTTTCCTTTCTTAAAGTTAAATGGCAGCCATTGAAGACTGCAAATATAAATTCTATTTCATTAATATAACGGGAAAAAACTGTTTTTGTTCACAAAATAGTAATCTTGAAGATATTATCTTGTAATGTAAAAGAGGGGACTTTACGTATCGAAACACACAAAATGAAAGTACGAACAAAAGAGAAATGGATAATGAGCGAATCAGGCTTCATTATCCATTTCTTCTTTATGAATGATATTTCTAATTATTCCGCAATAGTCAATTCATCAATGATATGGGAAGCTCCCGCAAATTTATCTATGATAAAGAGTGTATAGCGAATATCGACACAGGCGGCACGCTGTGATGAAGGACGGAAAGCAATGTCGCCCGTCAATCCTTCAAAGTTACGGTCGAAAGCAGTTCCTACCAACTGACCTTTACCGTTGAAGACCGGACTACCGGAGTTTCCACCTGTATTGTCAGTGTTTACAATAAAGCAGACGGGCATTTCGCCGTTTTTGCCATAGCGTCCATAGTCTTTGGTTGCGTATAACTCTTTCAGTTTTTGCGGTACAACAAATTCCCAGTTTCCCTGATCTTCTTTCTCCATTACTCCTTTAAGGGTGGTATGGGCATCATAAACAGCACCATCGAACGGTTCATAAGAAAGTACCTGGCCGTATGTCAACCGTAAAGTAGAATTTGCATCCGGGTAAATAGGAATACTTTTTTCCTGTCTCATATCCATCATGCCTTTCACCCATACTTTGTGAGCGGCGTCGTAGTTCTGATTCGCTTCTTTCATGGCGATAGCCGTTTTCAGTATCCCGTCGGTAATAGAATATTTGAATAATACCATCCAGTCGTATCCTATTTTATACAAGCTCGGCTTTTTGATAAACTTCTCAAAATTTTGGGGACTGCCGAAGATGGAGTGTTCGAAGCACTCATCGACGAACGCGTCGATATTACCTTTAAAACGGGAATTGATAATCTCAAAGATATTAATCCGCTGTTCTGTCGGAATATACTTGGCATAAGTTTTCAGCATTTCTTTGCCGACCATTTTCTCCACTTCCGGAAAAGGAACATTGGCAAAATATTTATCAGCTTCTTTTTTCAGGTTTAGCTTTGCTTCTTTTATCTTCTCTTTATCTTTAGATTTCAAGGCAGCAACCATTTCCATTGTAGAAGGAATACGCATAAAATCAAGGGCTGTTACCAATGCTTCATTAATAGCCTGCTGATGATAGAGAGCATCACGGCGATGAGCTACGATAGAACGGATTTCATCGAAAGCTTTCTGATAAGAATCATCTCCTTTTTCATGTCCACGTGCCAAAAGTTCTTCTTGTTGTGCACGTTTGGTATCCAATACGTTGAGACGTACCAGACCTTCGTTCATACCGATGGCATTCTTCCAATAGTTGGCAGATGATGCATACTTGCTGGCATAATGAATACGTACGGCGGGATCTTTCAGCATTTGATCCATAAGTACCTTTTGACGGGCCCCACGTACATGCTGACGCATGAAGTTGGTAGTCTGCATACGTTCTTCCACTTCATCGGAAATCATGTATCGCCAGTTGCGTCCGGGGAATCCCATGACAAAGGTGAAGTCACCTTCCTGTACTCCGGCAAGGCTGATAGTCAGATGTTTCTTTACTTTCAAAGGAACGTTGTCTTTAGAATAGGCTGCTGGTTTTCCATCTTTATCCGCATAAATACGGAAAAGAGAGAAGTCCCCCGTATGACGCGGCCACATCCAATTATCCGTATCTGCTCCGAATTTACCAATGGAAGAAGGGGGCGCACCCACCATACGAATGTCGCTGTACACCGTTTTGATGAACATATAGTATTTGTTTCCACCATAGAAAGCCTTAAGCTCCAGTTTGGTGGCGGGAGTAATTTCTATATTCTCGGCTTTGGCAAAACGTTTTGCTACCTTGCTAAGATAGCTTGGTGACAGGTAGTTGATTCCTTCCGGATCCGGATCTTTCTTTAATTGCTCGGTGACATAATCGGTCACATCGAGAATACGGTCGATATATGTGACGGTAAGTCCCGGAGTAGGAAGCTCCGCCTCGCGGTTCATAGCCCAAAAACCTTCAGTCAGGTAATCATGCTCTACATTGCTATGCTGCTGGATAGCTCCATAACCGCAATGATGGTTTGTCAGAACCAGTCCCTCGGAAGAAATAACTTCTCCCGTGCATCCACCGCCAAAGTGTACAACCGCATCTTTCAGAGAAAGACCGTTTGCGTTGTATACCTCTTCGACAGGAATTTCAAGACCAAGTTCACGCATGGCAACTGCATTCTGAGTTTTCAGGTCGGTTAGCATCCACATGCCTTCGTCGGCGTGGATGCTGAGAGCTGCCAGTGAAAAGATGGTAAATAGGATTTGTTTTCTCATTTATTCTACGATTGTCATTTCGTTAATCAGATGTCCGCAGTTGCCCAATTTCTCAAGGATGAACAGGACATAACGGATATCCAGGTTGATACAGCGTTGCAGGTTGTTGTCGAAGTTAATATCACCACTCAATGATTCCCAGTTGCCGTCAAAAGCACAACCGATCAGTTCTCCGTTTTCGTTCAATACCGGGCTGCCGGAGTTACCACCGGTAATGTCGTTGGTAGAGAGGAAGCAAACAGGCATATCTCCGTTCGGTAAAGCATAACGTCCGTAATCCTTCTTTTCTATCAGTTCTTTCAGTTTGGCAGGTACAACAAATTCACGGTCTTCCGGGTTTTCTTTTTCAAGAATACCTTTGGTAGTAGTGTAATAGTTGTAGTGTACGCCGTCTTTCGGGTCATAAGGTTTCACGTTACCATATGTCAGGCGAATGGTAAAGTTAGCGTCCGGATAAGAAGGTACAGGCAGTTTCATTTCGCCAAGGCCGCGGATATAGGTCTTGTGCAGCAAGGCGAGTTCCTGATCCATATCTTTCAGTTGTGAAACGATTTGCTCGAACAAGTCATATTTAGATTGGCAATATTGTAAAGCCAGGTCGTTGTCGATAGCTTTCACTGTCGGCTTTTTGATGAACTTTTCAAAGTTTTCACGGTTGGCGAAGATAGAGTTGTCATACATATCGTCGATAAACTTGTCATAGTCGCCTTTGTATTTCTGTTCGATCACCTTGTAGATAGACGGACGCTGGTCAGCCGGAATCATTTCTGCGTAAAGCGGGAACAGAGCTTTGGCTACCTTACGGTCTACTTCGTGGTCGTAGTCCTTATTATGTATACCGTCATAGGTTTTTTTCAGAGCTTCTATGCGTGCGTTGATTAAAGAGTCGTTCTTTTCTACCAATGCTTCCCGTGTTTTGGATAATAGGGTACTACCGAATTCGATAGCGCCGAAGAATGTTTCTCTTAAACAAGTGAACTGATAGTTGAGAGGAGCGGTTTTAGCTACCAGGTCATCTATTTTCTTTACTACCTCTGCGTATTCGGCATTGTTCTTTGCTTTAGCAAATTCTGCGAATTTAGCTTCCTGCGCAGCCTTTGTACCCAGCACGTCATTATCAATAATCGCTTTGTTCATTCCGATGGAGTTCTTCCAGTAGTTGCTGGAACCGGCATACTTGTTGGCATACTGGATACGGATTTTGTCGCTGGCATTCATTACTTCTTTCAGGACAGCCAGGCGGGCACCCCGGATACGGATACGCGGTTCGTTTTCAGATTCCATACGTTCTTTTACTTCCGATACAGTCAGATAACGACTTGTACTTCCGGGGAATCCCATGATCATTGCATAATCTCCTTCTTTCAGACCTTTGATGGAGATAGACAAATGTTTCTTGGTTTTCAGAGGAGTATTGTCTGCACTGTATTCTGCCGGTTCACCGTTAGCATCTGCATAGATACGGAACATGGAGAAGTCACCTGTGTGACGCGGCCACATCCAGTTATCCGTTTCACCGCCGAACTTACCGATAGAAGAAGGCGGTGCGGCAACCATACGTACGTCCGGATATATTTTCTTATAAAACAGATAGAATTTATTTCCGGCATAGAACGGAAGTGCTTGCGGCACAATTCCTTTTTTATCTTTCAGATCACTTTTAGAGTAAAGTTCTTCTGCCAGTTTCTGAAGAAACGCACCTGTGAATGATTCTGATTCGGTGATTTCTTTAGCGGCGATTTTTGCGTTGACAATATCGGTAATATCTTCAATACGTTCGATAAAGGTGAATTTTAGTCCCGGAGTAGGAAGTTCCTTATCTCGGGAAGTAGCCCAGAAACCGTCGGTCAGATAATCGTGTTCAACGCTGCTGTGTTGTTGGATGGAAGCATAACCACAGTGATGGTTTGTCAGGATCAGACCTTCCGGTGAGATGATTTCTCCCGTACATCCCCCACCGAATATGCCGACAGCATCCTTTAGAGATACACCGTTGGGATTATATAAATCTTGGGCTTCCAACTTTAAACCTTGTTTTTTCATCATATCTATGGAATGTTGCTGCTGCATCAGTTGCAATAACCACATACCTTCATCCGCCTTGGCGGAACATACGATCAGCGCAGTCAGCGCCAATAAATAAAGTCTTAGTCTATTCATTAATTAAGTGATAAAAGTTAAATATATGATTGTTAATATGTTCTGTTTCTGATTATTCAGCTTTGAATGTTCCGTTCTTCAGGGCTTCCATAATATTTGCCGGTGGACGTTGGTTCATCAGTTCGTTTTTCATGAAGTCCATGTATGGAGCTACATGCTTGAAGAACTGATAGTATCCTTTGCATAAGTAATTCAAGCCGGGTTCGCCTTCCGATGTTTGGCTGAAACGATTCTTCGGACACTCCCCGTTGCAGGCAAAGAGGAATTCACATTCCTTACATTGAGCCGGAAGAGACTGATATTTCATGTTTCCGAAGTTATGCTGGCGTTCGCTATGCATCATTTCCACGAGCGTTTGGTTGTAGATATTTCCCAATTTATATTCGGGGAACACAAAGTGGTCACAGGAATAAACGTCTCCGTTAAATTCCATCACACCGGCATGTCCACAGGTTTTTGCCATTGTACATACTCCAGGCTGTTCGCCCATCCAGTTGGCAAGGGTAGAGTCGAATATCTGTATGTAGTAGTTGCCTACATCTTCCTTTACCCATTCGTCAAAAAGAGTACAGAGGAACTTGCCCCACTGCTCCGGAGTGATTGAGAAGTCAGCCAACGTTCCTTCCTTGTTTTCAGCAAGAGAGGCGAGGTGTCGTCCGTCCTGATGCGGAAGGATACGTTCTACAATAGGCGCAAACTGGATATAATGACAGTCTATTTCCTTAAAGAAATGGTAGAAATCCAACGGATAATCAGCATTGAAGTCATTGATGACAGCCATAGCATTCCATTCTACCTGATGCTTTTTCAGCAGACTGATACCCTGCATCACTTTCACGAAAGAGGGTTTTCCCATCTTGTTTTTGCGGTACTCGTCGTGAAACTCCTGCGGCCCGTCGATAGAGACACCTACCAGCCAGTTGTTGTCGTGGAAAAACTTGCACCATTCATCGGTGAGCATTGTTCCGTTGGTCTGGATACAGTTGTCGATCGTACGTCCCCGGGCATACTTCTTTTGCAGTTCCATCGCCTTTTTGTAGAAAGAGAGCGGACGCATCAGCGTTTCTCCCCCGTGCCAGGTAAAAAGCACCTGTGGCATGGTCTGTGAGTTGATGTACTCGTCGATAAACTTTTCAAGAAGTTCATCGCTCATTACGTGTTTCGGATTGTCTTTGTATAGATTTGCCTTCTCTAGATAGTAGCAATAATCGCATGCAAGATTGCATACGGCACCTACTGGCTTTACCATCACATAAAGCGGTTTGGCAAAAGGGGCATAAGTCGATGTTTTCATAACTGCAAAATTAGGTAATCTAAATGAAAAAAAATCGCTTATACGTATGTTTATAAGGATTATTAAAGAAAAGAGACTTACAAGATTTAAATATTGATAAAATGTTTCCTTGAATTCTGAATCAGTTGTACCTTTGCACACAGAATTTTAATGAATAGATGAACGTGAATAAAATTTTGCCTTTTTTGCTTTTGCTTCCATTTCTAGCTTCTTGCACCAGCAAGTACAAGATTGAAGGAACATCTTCAGTAAACAGTCTGGATGGAAAAATGTTGTATCTTAAATCCCTGAACGACGGCGAATGGGTAAAACTGGATTCCGCCGAAGTCGTGCATGGGGGATTCTCCATGAAAGGGAAAATAGATTCTGTGCAGATGGTAACACTCTACATGGATAATGAAAGCATCATGCCGATTGTGCTGGAAAAAGGCAAGATTACGGTAACTATCAGCAATACCGACCTGAAAGCAGTGGGTACACCTCTGAACGCGGCATTGTATGAGTTCATCGACAAAAGAAATAAGCTGGAAGAAAGCATCGGTGAACTGGAACAGAAAGAAACCCGCATGGTGATGGACGGTGGCGATCTGGAAGAGATTCATTCACAACTCATGGTGGAAGGCGATTCACTGATGAAAGAAATGAACCAGTATGTAAAAACTTTCATCTCGGCCAATTATGAGAATGTGCTCGGGCCGAGTGTGTTCATGATGCTTTGCAGTTCCTTGCCATATCCTGTTATGACTCCCCAGATAGATGATATAATAAAAGATGCCCCTTATTCTTTTAAGAGTAATAAACTCGTGCGTGAGTTCCTTTCCAAAGCGAAAGAGAATATGAAACTGATAGAAGAGCATCAACGTTTGGAACAAAATACTCCGGCAAATAAGTAAACTTTGAGTTTTTTGTGTATTTTTGCGCAAAACTCAAGAAAAATGAAAACGACTACTTCTGTATTTGCCGCTTTCTTTTTTATTTCTATCTTATTAATCTCGTGTCATAAGGATTCGGATGTCCTCAACAGGACTTTTTCCAAAGTGGAAGAGTATATGGACATCTGCCCGGACACAGCCTTGTATATTTTAAATTCAATACCTAATCCGGAAAACCTGCGTGGCAAGGCAGGGGCTGATTATGCGTTGCTGATGACGGAGGCTATGGATAAGAATTATATGAAATTTAGTTCTGATTCATTGATGGTATTGGCTTTGGAATACTATATGCCGGATAAGCGAGAACCCTTTATGCGTGCAAAGGCTCAATTTTATTACGGACGGGTGTTGTTGGAGTCTGATAAGGCCGAAGAAGCCTTGGGCTATTTCCTTTCTGCAAAAGAATACTTTGCAAGTGTCCGAAACGATGAACTACTGGCATTGGTCGCTGAAGAAACGGGTAAAGTAAAACGAAAACAAAAAATACATACCGAAGCTTTAGAAGATTTTCGGGAGGCATTTGCCATGCACAAACAATTGGGCGATTCTATGGGAATCGTGCGATCCAGCCTTCATATGGCACGTTCCTTTTTGTTTGAGAATCAGTGGGACAGTAGTTATTATTATTATAAATATGCTTTAGAGTTAACTGAACTGAAGAAATATCCATTCGAGATTTCTATTCTGCATGAATTGGGAATATTGTACCGTTCAATGGGGAATTTGGATGCTGCCGAGCCTTATTTTCTGTCTGCATATCAGAAAGAAACTGATGAGGAAAAGAAGTATATGGAATGTTTGTCTTTGGGCTATCTGTATATGCAGATGGGAAGAATACAGGATGCACGGAAATATCTGAAGCTGAGTATGAATGCTACCCATCCATATACACGGATTGATGCTTATACTTATTTGTATTTTTTGGAAAAAGATATTGATAATTTTGAAGAAGCCATAATTTATCATGAGAAGGCGGATTCCATTACTAATGCGATGGAAAAGGTTAACTCCGGCGAATTGATTGTCCGTTTGCAGAAAGAATATGAGAAAGTGAAGCTTTGGAATGATAATTTGCGGATGAAGATACAGTATACAAGTTTTGCCTTGTGGAGTGTAGCCTCTTTTCTGATAGTAGCTTTTTGCATGTGTTATTATTATTGTAAAAATAGGGAACATAAGAATAAAATTATCGAAATTGAATCGCAAATCAAAGAAAATGAGGAACAAATAAAGTGTTATCAGCAGGAAATAGATGAAATTCAGAAATCAAAGGAGCGAATGTTGGAAGAGAACAGGATGCTCGAAGAAACCCGACTGAAAGTTGGTGAACTGAATGGTAAAATCATTCTTTTGAGCATGCAGAATAAGACATTATCGGGACTGCTCAAGGAATTAGGGGGAGAATTGACAGTAGGAACCTCTTCCGAACAATATATATCAGCTTTTCGTTTATTGCTCGCTATAAGGGAGGGTACGCTGAGAGGTAAATTGTCGGCTGGGGAGCGTTATAAATTATTCAGCTTGTTCGATTTGCTTTACTGTAATTATGTAACCCGTTTACTTGAAAAAACTCCTTCGTTGACTAAACGTGATCTTGAAATCTGTTGCTTCCTCAAGTTTGGACTGAATAATGAAGAGCTGGCACGTATTTTCCAAACTTCTTCTGACTCTGTAACTAAAGCAAAGGGAAGGTTAAAAGGACGTTTGGGTATTTCTTCACAAGATGATTTGGCTGTTTATTTGGGCGGATTTTGATAAATAAAAAATGAATTGTCCGGTTCTATTTTTAAATATTATTTGTATATTATTGATTATTAGCTGTTTAAGTTTTGTTCTGTATACTAAATTTGTCCGGGTGACTTTTTTGGCGTTTTTCGATATATGCCGTACTTTTGGGCAGACAAAAACCAAATAGCTATATGAAAAATTTTAATGAGTTATCCGTTACTTCTTCTTATAAGGAGAGTAATTTGCAGCTTGTGGAACAGAAAGCCTGCATTGTTGTTGGGATTGCTAATCCCCGTATAAAAATAAGAGTGGAAGTTTTATTGAGTGAAAGCCCGGAATATCAAACAATTTATATATCTTCGGGAAGTGAAACAGGTAAGCTGATTGAAGAGGCGGATCTGATAATCGGATCGGGGATTACAGCGTATGAAGGGGTGGCGCGCCGGAAACCGGTGATTGTAGTAGGAGATTACGGACTGGGGGGACTGGTTACCCCTGATACATTCCGTAGCCAATATAATAACCGTTTTAAAGGTAGGATAAATGGTATGAAAGATGAATCTTTCTCGCTGGAAAGTCTTGAGAAAGAAATAAAGAAGGCTTTTAGCCTGACTTTTCAGGAATTACAAATGATGTCTAACCAAATTATCACATATCAAAATATCTAAATTTCTAGTTTTAATAATTTAATGCATAAAAACTGGTTAGGAATGTGGGGGTGCGTGAGTATCCCCACATTTAGTATCCATATCACCGATCTTGATCTTCGTTTTTCACCATACCCTTGTACTTTTCGGGAAGTGCACTTTCAACCGCGGCATAAGCCTCTGCCATAGTAGCTTTGATATTATCCATACCTTTTCCTTTGGGTGGAATAGGGTCGTGAATGGTCAGAATCATACGATAACGATGTATCCACTTCCCTGTACGTGGTAGAATTTCAAATGAACCGTCGATGGTGACAGGCACCACTGCCAACTGTAAATCATCGGCCAACTGGAAAGCTCCTTTCTTGAAATATCCCATATGTCCTGTGAAAGTACGTGCCCCTTCCGGAAAAACCACTAAAGAAACCCCGTCTTTCAGAGAGTCTTTTGCCTGTCGGATAGTCTCCAATACTTTCTTCGGTCCGGAACGGTCGACGAAGATATGCCCTGCACTTTCACAAGCCTTTCCTACGAATGGTAATTTGCGCAGGCTCTTTTTCATCATCCACTTGAAGTTTCTTCCGATGAAGCCATAGATCAGGAATATATCGAATGACCCCTGATGATTAGGTACGAAGATATAGGACGTTTTGTCATGCAACTTTTCACGCCCGTGAATTTTCACGGGAATCAACAGGAAAAGACAAATTAATTGTGACCATATTTTCCCCGGATGATATCCCCAGAAGTGGGCTCCACCCAAGAGTGAACCTACAATAGTGACGAGTGCCGTGAGGATGGTCAACACTAATAAAATAGGCAAAGCGATGCAAATCTGATAAATATAGTACAGTATCTTCATAGGGTTGGATTTTTATCCTGCAAATATACATGATTATTGGTAAAAAAGAGATTCAAATGCCGTTTTATCTTTTCGATTGTGTTATTTTTGTCTCTTGTTATTAGAGATAGTTACAAAAATATGATACGTATATTACATACTGCCGACTGGCATCTCGGACAAACGTTCTTCGGCTATGACCGTGCCGCAGAACATGAGATGTTTTTGAATTGGTTGTCAGAAGAAATTCGTCAGAAAGAAATTGACGCATTGGTTATAGCCGGAGACGTCTTTGATGTCTCCAATCCTTCGGCTGCTTCCCAAAGCATGTATTACCGGTTTATTTACCATGTGACGGCGGAGAATCCGAACTTGCAGATTGTGATTGTTGCCGGTAATCATGATTCGGCGGCACGTCTGGAAGCTCCCCTGCCTCTATTGCAGGCTATGAGGACAGAGGTCAGAGGAGTGGTGCGCAAACTGGCGGGTGGAGAGATAGATTACGACCATCTGTGTGTGGAACTGAAAAACCGGACGGGGGAAGTTGAATTGCTTTGCATGGCCGTCCCTTTCTTGCGTCAGGGAGATTATCCGGCAGTGCAGACGGAAGGTAACCAGTATGCGGAAGGAGTTCGCGAACTTTATGCGCAACTTCTGCAAAGGTTATGGAAGCGGAGAAAAGCCAATCAGTCGATTCTGGCCATCGGGCATTTGCAGGCTACCGGATCGGAGATAGCAGAGAAAGATTATAGTGAGCGTACGGTCATTGGCGGTTTGGAATGTGTGTCACCGGATGCCTTTTCCGAGCAGATAGCCTACACGGCGTTGGGGCATATTCATAAAGCCCAGCGGGTATCCGGACGGGAGAATGTACGCTATGCAGGAAGTCCCATTCCGATGTCTTTTGCAGAGAAACATTATCATCATGGAGTGGTGATGGTAACTTTTGATGGTGGTTGTGCGGTAGATATAGAACGGATTGAATGTCCGAAGTCAGTCCCTTTGGTGAGTGTGCCGAATGGAGAACCTGCATTGCCGGAGGTTGTATTGGATGCTTTGAAAGATTTACCCGTAGCAGAGGAAATTGCACCCTATTTGGAAGTGAAGGTACTGTTGGAAGAACCGGAGCCCATGCTCCGGCAAGAGATAGAGGAAGCCTTGGCGGATAAAAACTACCGGTTGGCACGTATTGTTTCCACGTACCACAATGATGCGGGAAAGGTGGAAAAAGAGGAGACGGACTGGAAAAGGGGATTGCAGGAAATGTCTCCTTTACAAATTGCCCGATCTGCCTTTGAGAAAATTTATCAGGCAGAAATGCCTGAAGAATTGACAGACTTGTTTCAGGAAGCCTATTTGGCTGCTACCCGTAAAGAAGAGGAGGAGGAAGGATGAGAATATTAGCGATACGATTGAAGAATCTGACTTCGATAGAAGGAGCGGTAGAAGTGGATTTTACATCTGCTCCCTTACATTCAGCAGGAATCTTTGCTATTTCAGGGCCTACGGGAGCAGGTAAATCTACTTTGTTGGATGCGTTGTGTCTGGCATTATACGATAAAGCGCCCCGTTTTGCCACTTCGGTGGAAAGTGTAAATCTGGCGGATGTGGGAGATAATCAGATTAACCAGTCCGATGTCAGAAACCTGTTGCGTCGCGGAACGAGCGACGGTTATGCGGAAGTCGATTTCTTAGGAGTAGACGGACGTCGCTATCGTTCCCATTGGTCAGTAAGGCGGACAAGAAATAAAGTGAGCGGCTCTTTGCAATCACAAGTGTTGGAAGTGAGAGAACTGGATACGGAGAAAGAATTTCAAGGTACTAAAAAAGAACTGTTGGCTCAATTGGTCGATTTGATCGGTTTGACGTATGAACAGTTTACCCGTACGGTACTATTGGCTCAAAATGATTTTGCTACTTTCCTGAAATCGAAAGGAACGGCAAAGGCGGAATTACTTGAAAAACTGACGGGAACAGGCGTTTATTCGCGTATCTCACAGGAAATCTTCGTCCGGAACAAAGCTGCACAGGAGGAAGTGGCTCTGATTCATAATAGAATGAGTGTGATTGAACTGATACCGGAGGAAGAACTGCTGACCTTGCAGAAAGAAAAAGAGTCATTGGTTGAAAAGCGTGCGGCAGGAATTAAATTGCTTGCCGAGCAGAATGCGCAACTGAATATTGTCCGGTCATTAAAGACGCAGGAAGAACTTCGGAAGAAGAAACAGGAAGAGGAGCAAGGGGAGAATGCAAGGTTGAAAATGTCTTTGGAAAGGCTTGCCTCACAAGAAGAAGGACTGGTACGCTTTAAAACTCAATGGGAAGCCATACAGCCGGATTTGAAGAAAGCGCGTCAGTTGGATGTGCAGATACAGTCACAGCAAGATGGATATACGCAGGCGCAACAGATTTTGCAGGCTGCTTGCGGGCAGGTGGCAGAACAGGAAAAGAAGATGCGGACAGCTACGGAACACCTGCAATTATCTTTTCATTCTTTAAATCGCTTGTTGAATCATACAGGGGCGGAAGAATCTCTGCAACTTGAACAGGTGGAGAAAATCTTGCGGCAGGAAGAAGAGATGCTGAATGCCGGAGTAAAGGTGAATGAAGAACGGCTGGAACGATTGAACTCCTTTGGCTATCCATCATTGGCTGAAGAACAAGTGAAGTTGCAGAAAGAACGGATACGTCAGCAGACCATCCGGCAGTTAATGGAAACACAAACGAAAGCCAAGGTGGAAATCGAAAAGTTAGAGAGAGAGACGGCTGATTGTTTAAAGCAATTGGCAGAACAAGAGACTGCACTGAAAACAGTCCAACGGCTTTATGAAAATGCCCGTATGGCGGTAGGAAAAGATGTGAAGGCTCTGCGTCAGCAGTTGCAGGAAGGTGAAGCCTGTCCGGTTTGTGGTAGTACATCGCATCCTTATCATCAGGAACACGAGGTAATAGACACTCTTTTTCGGAATATAGAGCAGGAATATAACACGGCGGTAGCTGCTTGTCAACAGAACAATAACCGTAGTATTGCTCTGCAACGTGATTTGGCACATCAGAAAACGATTGAAAGACAGGTACGTGAACAGTTGGCTGCATTACAGAAAGAAGGTCTGGATGTTGGTAACGAAGAACAGATACAACATCGCCTGGAAGAATTGGCTAAGCTCATTTTAGAGTACCGTAATCTTTATGCGGCATGGCAACATAGCGATGAAGAGATTAAGAAAATGCGTGCCCATTGCGAGGCTCTGCGGGAAAATGTCTCCCAATGCCGTTTGGCAATGCAGAAAGTATCGTCTGCCAAAGAACAACTGGCTATTTTGCAAAATGCAGTCGCGGCCGAACAGAAGCGGTTTGAAGTGATAGAGAAGGCATTGAACACACTACGACAGGAACGTTCGGTCTTATTGAAAGGCAAGAGTGCGGACGAAGCGGAAGCTGCCGTAGCACGAAGAGAAAAAGAGTTGAATCTTGCTTTGGAACAAGCGCGCAGAGAAGTAGAGACAGTACAAAATCGCCTTTTCGGGTTGCAAGGAGAAATAAAGCAGATAACTTCAGCTATTGGAGAATTGCAGGAACAACAGAAACAGATTGAATTCCCCGAACAACTTCCCGAAATAATCAAGAAACAACAAGACGAAAATCTGAATACGGAACGAACTCTTTCTGCTATTGAAGCCCGCCTGCTGCAACAGATAAAGAATAAGGAAACAGTAGAAAAGATAGCCAAAGAACTGGCTGAAAAACAGACTGTTGCCGAACGCTGGGCGAAACTGAACAAGCTGATTGGAAGTGCAGACGGGGCGAAATTCAAGGTTATCGCACAAAGTTATACCTTGAATTTACTATTGCTTCATGCCAACAAGCATTTGTCCTATCTCTCCAAACGCTATAAATTACAGCAAGTTCCCGGCACATTGGCACTTCAGGTCATTGACTGTGATATGTGTGATGAGGTGCGGACTGTATATTCCCTTTCCGGGGGAGAGTCCTTCCTGATCTCTTTAGCATTGGCATTGGGGCTGTCGTCCTTATCCAGTAATAATCTGAAAGTGGAATCTCTTTTCATTGATGAAGGATTCGGCTCTTTGGATGCGGAAAGTCTGCGGACAGCTATGGAAGCATTGGAACAACTGCAAATGCAAGGAAGAAAAATCGGAGTGATTTCTCATGTACAGGAAATGAGTGAACGGATTTCCGTTCAGGTACAGGTACATAAGAAAGTGAATGGAAAAAGTGTGCTTACCGTCGTAGGGTAAGCACCGTTATTTCCGGCCATGCGCCAAAGCGGAAAGGTAATCCTACATAACCGATGCCGACATTGACATATAAGCCACGTGTGCCTTCCAGATACATTCCACCCCATTCGGGATAGACGTAAACAGAAGGAGAGTAGCTACCGAATTGAAGTTGCATGGCGTGGGTATGTCCTGCCAACATTAAATCTACGTCCGATTTGGGTAGCACTTCCCGCCGCCAGTGCGTTGGGTTATGGCTTAACAGTATTTGGAACATACCGTCAGTACCGACTTTTGCCCCGGCGAGATCGCCATGTTGGGAGAAGGGCGGTTCACCTTCATTTTCTACTCCGATAAGGGCAATACTGTCATTTCCCTGAATTAGGATGGAATGTGAGTTATTCAGTAGTTTCCATCCCATAGCTGCCTGCCTTTGCTCTAAATCAATCAGATGATCGTCTTGCTCCTGTTTGCTTTTCCAACGGAAATAAGGGCCGTAATCGTGGTTTCCCAAGATGGAGTAAACTCCGTCTTTAGCCTTCAATCGGGCAAGGATTTCCTGAAAACCATCCAACTCCTTCGCACGATGATTTACCAAATCTCCGGTGAAGACAATAAGATCGGGCTGTTGGGCGTTTACCAGGTTCACCATTCTTTCGATGTCAGGTGAATTTCCTATCCAACTACCGATATGTAGGTCTGAAAGTTGTACAATGCGGTATCCGTCAAAAGCTTGGGGAAGGCGAGGCGAGGAGTAGGTGACTTCTTTGACCTCAAACTGGCTTCGTCCGATGAAAGAACCGTAGAGAATCATAATAATACAGAGGACAGCTAATGTCAATCCTGTACAGATAAACGGAGTACGTGGTGCCCGGAGCCATTTATGAAAAGGAATCCCGATGACAGTGCAGAGAGCCAGTAGTAACTTGGGAGCCGCAAAAAGGAAGAAGAAGACAGAATACCATCCGATGTCCCTTGTGTGGCTTTCGGAGAAAGGATTATTGGCGAAAAATACCAGATATAGCAGTCCCGCGAGGATAAGGGTAGTCGGTATCCAATAGAGGATTCGTAACCATCGCTTTGTTGTGAGCCGGACGATAAAACGAAGATACAGATAAATATCCGGCAGGATCAGAAACAATAGCAGGAATATGAATAAACGTTGTAACATGCTGATTCGGAGTTAATATATTTAGAGTCTCTTTTTTATATCAATTCATTTAATTCGCTCAGGTTCTTTTTGATTTCGTGGATACGGTTAAGGAATTTCTTGCGGTAAATCCATAGGATCAAGCCAAGTCCGCCACCCCATAACAGGAAGAAAAAGAGTATCATACCTATTCCATATTGCCATACTTGCCAATAAATGAATGAAAGTACTGCCAATATCAGAAGAAAGATAATGGCAAACAATCGTTCTCTGATAGTCCACCGATGGATACGGTTGACACGACCAATCACCTCCACAAGCGGCATTTCGTCTATTTGAGTCCGTTGGAGAAAACGCGTGGTGACAATGTCCCAGCAAAGTGCCGGAATCCAGGCAAGAAGAATGATGATATAGATTGGATTTAAACGGTTGTGCAACAATACTTCCGCTAAAAACAATATTAATACCGGCAGAGAAATCAGGATCAGCTTGATATTCAGGTTGGCAATGGCATGGATACCTTTGTCGGCATGTCCTATCAGCTTCGAAAGTTCTTCTTCCTTGATAAACTCCTTGTCTTTCAAGTGCTCATCGAGGGCATTCCAGGATTTTTTCAGTTCTTCCAGTTCCATATATCTTATTCCTCCTTTTTCATTCGTTTAAGTTTGTCTTTGATACGGCTTAGCTTGGTCGCTACATTCGTCACGGTTAGTCCGGTGATTTCTGCGATTTCCTCATAACTTTTATCTTCGAGATAAAGCAGGATGATTGATTTGTCGAGTTGTCCTAGTTGGTTAATCATCCGGTAGAGCTGTTTCAGCATTTCATTGATCGGGTCGTGTGCTTCGCTTGTCCAGTCAATCTCATGGGTAAGGCTGACGATTTCCGGTACATTTTTCTCTTTACGATAAAAACTGATACAGGTGTTGAGAGCAATACGGTAAATCCATGTAGAAATCTTACACTCCTTTCTGAATTTGGGAAAAGCTTTCCAAATATTCAGTATCACGTCCTGATAGAGATCGTTGAGAGGAGCGTTCGGATTGGCATACAGATAGCATACTTTGTAGATAACCCGCTCATATTCGCGGATGACCGACAAGAACTCTTGCTCAATGGGGTTATTTGCCTCTGTTGCTCGTTCTCTCATGGAGTTTATGATTGCTTTTTTGGTTAGTTAGTCGTGAGAAAAGGAGGAAAATCACAGTAAACGGAAGCTATTGTAAATTGGCTGCCAGGAATTTACGGATTTCTTCCACACTCTTTCCCCGGCGACGGGCATAATCTTCGAGTTGGTCTTCACCAATCTTGCCGACAGAGAAATATTCGGCTGCCGGGTGAGCGAACATCAGTCCGCAAACGGATGCGTGAGGATACATTGCTCCGTTTTCAGTCAGCGAAATACCTATCTGTTTCATATCTAAGAGCTCATCCAACAGGAAGTTGACGGATTGATCCGGCAAAGAAGGATAACCGACTGCCGGACGGATTCCTTGGTATTTCTCAACCAGCAAATCTGCCATACCTAAATTTTCATCCTTGGCATATCCCCATGCTTCTTTTCGTACATACTCATGCATCTTTTCCGTAGCCGCTTCCGCAAGGCGGTCGGAGAGGGTTTGGACGAGTAAATGCTTATATGGATCCTGCTCATACAGTCCTTCCATATCTGCGTCGATAGAAGAAGCAAAAGCACCGATAGAATCCGGGATGCCGGAAGATAACGGACGAATAAAGTCGCTTAAACAAACAAAGGGACTACCGTCCTTTTTAGGCGTTTGTTGGCGAAGCAAGGGGAAGGTGATGAACCGTCCTTCTTCCTTTTCAATCAATAGGTTATCTCCATCGGAATTTGCCTTGCAGAGTTTGAAGATTGTTTTTACTTCATAGTCACGGTCGAGCACGTCCAGCATCCGGTTGGCTTCTTTGAATAATTGCATGGCTTCGGCGGCTTTGCTACGCTCTTCTTCGGGGAAGCTGGCCAGCCACATGGCACGACAGGAATCACATCCATGAATGTTGGCGATGGCTGCAAAGCGTGGTTGGAATCCCCATGCATGGAAGAAGTAAATCCAGTTGATGTATGGGGTGACGTTGTGTATTTTGTAAGATATAACAGTACTACTCATAGGCTATCAGTGACGAATTGTAATTTATCTGAATCTTAACTCTTGTCCGCGATAAGTTTCGTCTATCTCTCCGTTGTTATATAACAGATGTCCGTTTGCAAATGTTTTCTCCACTTTCCAGTTGAAGGTATGACCTTCCAACGGGCTCCATTTACATTTACTTAAAATACAGTCAGTTGTTACTGTCCACTTATTGTCAGGGCGTACCAAAACAAGGTCTGCCTGATAACCTTTACGAATGAATCCGCGATTTTGTATTTCGTACATTTGCGCAGGTGCGTGAGCCATCTTTTCTACCATTTTTTCAATGGTAAATACCCCCTTGTCAACTAATTCAAGCATACTGACTAATGAGAACTGAATCATCGGCATACCGGACATGGCTTTCAGAGCTCCCCCCTCTTTCTCACTGAGCAGGTGCGGAGCATGGTCTGTTGCAATTGCGTCAATCAGACCGCTGTTGATTGCTTCCTGCAATGCTTTCCGGTCTTCGGCTGTCTTGATGGCAGGGTTACATTTAATACGTGCCCCTAGCATCTGATAATCTTCTTCGGTAAAAAGCAAGTGTGAAACGCAGGCTTCTGCTGTGATTCTCTTTTGTGCCAAAGGAACGTTGGAGAACAAACTCAATTCTTTAGCGGTGGAGATATGCATGATATGCAGACGCGCGTTAGTTTCATGTGCCAGTTTCACAGCTAGTTCGGAAGAACGGTAGCAGGCCTCTTCTGAGCGGAGAAGCGGATGGAGAGCCAACGGTACATCGTCTCCGTATTCTTTTTTATATTTATCCGTATTCTCTTTGATAATTCCCTGGTCTTCGCAATGAGCGGCGATAAGCAGATCCGTTCCACCGAAGATATTGCGCAGGCTCGCCATGCGGTCTACCAACATATTGCCGGTACTTGAACCCATAAACAGCTTCACTCCACAAACACGGTGCTTGTCTAACTTTTCAAACTGAGTATAGTTATTATTGGTTGCTCCGAAATAGCAAGAGTAATTGACAGACGACTTTTCACCCAGTAGAGCGAATTTCTCGTCCAGTGCTTCCAATGTGGTGGTTTGCGGATTGGTATTCGGCATATCCATAATGGAAGTGACGCCACCGGCTGCTGCGGCATGGCTTTCTGTGGTAATATCTGCTTTATGAGTCAGTCCCGGATCACGGAAATGTACATGTTCGTCGATGACACCCGGAAGCAGGTAACATCCGGTTGCGTCTATGATTTCATCACAAGGCGCGGTTGCTTTCTCTTCACCTGCCAATATCTCAGCGATTTTTTCGTCTTCGATTACAACCGAACCCAGTACTTTTCTTCCTTCGTTGACAATAACGGCATTTTGAATCAGTGTACGTTTCATTTCTTTTGCGGGAATTTATGGAACCAACTATTTACTTTTAATTTAATCACACCGAATATGGCTTCTCCGAAGATACTGCTATTCATCTTGGATGTGCCCAACTCGCGGTTGATGAAGATAACGGGAACTTCAATAATTTTAAAGCCGCATTTATAAGCGGTGAATTTCATTTCAATCTGAAAAGCGTATCCTTTAAAACGAATATGGTCTAAATCAATCGTTTCCAGTACCTGACGATGGTAGCAGACGAATCCGGCAGTCGTGTCGTGTACGGGAATCCCTGTGATGAATCTCACATATTTGGAAGCAAAGTATGACATCAATACCCGTCCCATCGGCCAGTTCACCACATTTACTCCGCTGACGTAGCGGGAGCCGATAGATACGTCTCCGCCCTGTTCCGAGCAAGCCTGATATAAACGGGGTAAATCGTTCGGGTTATGGCTGAAATCGGCATCCATTTCGAAGATATATTCATATGCGTGCTCCAGTGCCCATTTAAAACCGGTAATGTAAGCAGTGCCCAGTCCCAGTTTTCCTTTACGTTCGATCATGAAAAGACGTTCGGGAAATTCTTGTTGCAAGGTCTTTACGATAGTTGCCGTTCCGTCCGGCGATCCGTCTTCTATTACCAGAATATGGAATATTTTGGGAAGTCCGAAAACGGCACGGATGATATTTTCTATGTTCTCCCGTTCATTATAGGTAGGGATAATTACGATGCTATCCGATGTTTGCATATAGATACTATAAAATTTAGAAACAAAAGTAGTTCTTTTCCTTTAGTTATGGATGAACTAAGGAAAATTTAACGTGTTCCCCGCCGTGACAAGCTCACGTCTTGGCGAGCTCTGAAAGCATCCCTTATAATACTTCCGCCCTAAGCGTGTGTACTCCCATTATTTTTTGTAATTTTGCGGTGAAATTTTATAGGTATGACAATAACTGAATTACAACGACTATACGCTGCCCATCCCAATACGGCAGTAATGAAGCGCTTGTTAAAGGACACCTCTGTTCAGACTATTTTTTGTGGTGGACTGTGCGCATCTGCTGCTTCCCTTTTTTCTTCCGTATTGGTGCAAGAGGGTGGTTGCCCGTTTGTTTTTATTTTAGGTGATCTTGAAGAAGCCGGATATTTCTATCACGACCTGACACAGATATTGGGTGCGGAGACGGTGCTTTTCTTCCCCTCTTCTTTTCGTCGTTCCATCAAGTATGGACAGAAAGATGCGGCCAATGAGATTCTGCGTACGGAAGTCTTGAGCCGTTTGCAGAAAGGGGAGAAGGGATTGTGTATCGTTACTTATCCGGATGCGTTGGCGGAGAAAGTCGTGTCCCGCAAAGAGTTGAGCAATAAAACATTGAAACTGAACGTAGGCGAGAAGGTAGATACTACTTTTATAACGGATGTTCTGCATAGCTACGGTTTTGAATATGTGGATTATGTCTATGAACCGGGACAGTATGCCGTTCGGGGTAGCATTATCGACGTTTTCTCTTTTGCTTCGGAATATCCCTACCGTATCGACTTTTTTGGCGATGAAGTAGAAAGTGTCCGTACCTTTGAAGTCGAAACCCAATTATCCCGTGAGAAGAAAGATGGAGTATCTATCGTACCCGATTTGGCTGTGACAGGTGATGTGACAACTTCTTTCCTTGATTTTATTCCGGAAGATACGACTTTGGCAATGCGTGATTTCCTTTGGTTGCGTGAACGGATACAGGTGGTGCATGACGATGCGTTGACACCGCAGGCAATAGCTGTTCAGGAAGCCGAAGAGAACGGGGGGATTACATTGGAAGGGAAGTTGATAGACGGCAGTGAATTTACGGTACGTGCACTTGATTTCCGCCGATTGGAATTTGGCAACAAGCCGACCGGTACACCGAATGCCAGTGTAACTTTCAGTACTTCCGCCCAACCTATCTTTCATAAGAATTTCGATTTGGTAGCAGGCTCTTTCAAGGATTATCTGGAGAAAGGATATTCGCTTTACATCTGTAGCGACAGTATGAAGCAGACGGAACGTATCAGGGCTATTTTTGAGGATCGCGGTGACAAGATACAATTCACCGCTGTTGAACGTACCATTCACGAAGGATTTGTAGATAACACTTTACGGCTCTGTATCTTTACAGACCATCAGTTGTTCGACCGTTTCCATAAATATAATCTGAAGAGTGATAAAGCACGTTCGGGAAAAGTGGCTCTTTCTTTGAAAGAATTGAACCAGTTCACTCCGGGCGATTATGTCGTTCATACGGATCATGGTATCGGACGTTTCTCAGGTTTGGTACGTATTCCGAATGGAGATACTACGCAGGAAGTTCTGAAGCTGGTCTTTCAGAATGAAGATGTGGTATTTGTTTCTATTCATTCCCTGCATAAGGTTTCTAAATATAAAGGCAAGGAAGGCGAAGCTCCGCGATTGAATAAATTGGGCACGGGTGCATGGGAGAAGCTGAAAGAACGCACAAAGAGCAAGATAAAGGATATTGCCCGTGATTTGATTAAGCTGTATTCGCAACGTCGGCAGGAAAAAGGATTTTCCTATAGTCCCGACAGCTTCTTACAACGTGAGTTGGAAGCATCTTTTATTTATGAAGACACACCGGATCAGAGTAAGGCGACTGTCGAGGTCAAGGCGGATATGGAAAGTGACCGTCCGATGGACCGTTTGGTTTGTGGAGACGTAGGTTTCGGTAAAACAGAGGTTGCTATCCGTGCCGCCTTCAAAGCGGTAGCCGATAATAAACAGGTAGCTGTCCTGGTGCCGACAACGGTGCTTGCCTACCAGCATTTCCAGACATTCCGCGAACGTCTCAAAGGATTGCCTTGCCGGGTAGATTATCTAAGTCGCGCACGTACGGCCGCACAATCCAAAGCGGTTCTGAAAGGATTGAAAGACGGGGAAATCGGTATCCTTATAGGTACGCATCGTATCTTGGGAAAAGATGTCCAGTTTAAGGACCTGGGACTGCTGATTGTTGACGAGGAACAGAAATTCGGAGTTTCTGTAAAGGAGAAGCTGCGTCAACTAAAAGTGAATGTAGATACGTTGACAATGACCGCTACCCCGATTCCCCGTACACTTCAATTCTCATTGATGGGTGCGCGTGACCTGAGTGTTATTTCTACTCCGCCGCCCAACCGTTATCCGATTCAGACCGAAGTGCACACCTTCAATGAAGAAGTAATCACGGATGCGATTAATTTTGAAATGAGCCGTAACGGTCAGGTTTTCTTTGTCAATAACAGAATCGCCAATCTGCCGGAATTAAAAGCGATGATCGAACGTCATATCCCGGATTGCCGTGTAGCAATCGGTCATGGACAGATGGAACCGTCGCAACTGGAGAAAATCATTTTAGACTTTGTCAACTATGATTATGATGTACTTTTGGCGACAACTATCATTGAAAGTGGTATTGATATTCCGAATGCCAATACGATCATCATCAATCAAGCCCAGAATTTTGGATTGAGTGACCTTCACCAAATGCGTGGTCGAGTGGGACGTAGCAACAAGAAAGCTTTCTGCTATCTGCTGGCTCCGCCATTGAGCAGTCTTACGACAGAAGGAAAACGCCGACTTCAGGCGATTGAAAACTTTAGTGACCTCGGCAGTGGTATCCATATTGCCATGCAAGATCTGGATATTCGTGGAGCAGGAAATCTGCTCGGTGCGGAACAAAGTGGATTCGTAGCCGACTTGGGATATGAGACTTATCAGAAGATTCTTTCCGAAGCTGTCCATGAACTGAAGAACGACGAATTTGCAGATTTGTATGCAGATGAAATCAAAAGCGAAGGACAGATTAGTGGTGAAGGATTTGTTGATGAATGTCAGGTGGAAAGCGATCTTGAGCTTTTGTTGCCTGCCAATTATGTAACCGGCAGTAGTGAACGTATGTTGCTCTATCGCGAACTGGATGGTCTGACATTAGACAAGGAGGTAGATGTCTTCCGTTCCCGACTGGAAGACCGTTTCGGCCCTGTTCCACCGGAAACACAAGAGTTACTGCGTATCGTTCCTCTCCGTCGCTTGGCTGCACGTTTGGGAGCGGAAAAAATATTCCTGAAAGGCGGACGCATGACCCTGTTCTTTGTGTCCAATCCGGATAGTCCGTTCTATCAGAGCCAGGCATTCGGTAAGGTGATAGACTATATGATGAAATATACACGCCGATGTGATCTTCGCGAGCAAAATGGAAAACGGAGTATGCTGATTAAGGATGTATCGAATGTAGAGACAGCAGTCAGTGTGTTGCAGGAGATTGTGGCATTGCCGGTAAAAGAGGAATAGACAGGCGGTTCTGGCTATTTATCTTTTACCTCTGATTTTGTTTTGTACTGCTTCTTTCCCTTTTCCATATAATTTATCTATTAAGTCAGAACGTCCAATCCGTCTCAACTCATTAATGATGTTCTTCCGTTCTTCCGGTTTATACCAAAAGAAAAACTGACGTTGAGAAAGTTTCTCCCGTTGGGTTTTAGCACTGAATATCGGTTCTAACGTGTATGGATGAAAACCGGTATACCATGCTTCGGTAGCTACTGTCATCGGAGTAGGAGTGAAGTCCTGCACTTGTTCCAAATGAAAGTCTAGTTGCTTGGTGATAACGGCAAGTTCCGCCATATCTTCTTCCTTACAACCCGGATGCGAAGAAATGAAGTAAGGAATCAGTTGCTGACGCAGATTTTCCTCTCTGTTAATACGGTCGAATATTTTCTTGAATGTTGTAAACTGTTCGAAAGATGGTTTGCGCATAATGGATAATACACGGTCACTGGTATGTTCGGGAGCCACTTTCAGACGCCCACTAACGTGATTGATAATCAGTTCGCGAGTATATTCAGCAGTACTGCGATTCGTTTCAGGGTCTTTACTTTGATGAAGTAACAAATCATAGCGTACTCCACTGCCGATAAAGGATTTCTTAATACCGGGCAAAGCATCTACCGCGTGATAAATATCCAATAACGGACGATGGTCCGAATTTAGGTTCGGGCAAACTTTCGGATGAATACATGACGGGCGTTTGCATTTCTTGCAGATAGATTCATCTTTCCCTTTCATCTGATACATATTAGCCGAAGGGCCACCCAGGTCACTTAAATATCCTTTGAAGTCCGGTAACTGGATAACCTCTTTTACTTCTTTCAGAATAGACTCTTTGCTACGGCTGACGATGAACTTTCCCTGATGTGCGGAAATAGTGCAGAATGCACAGCCACCAAAGCATCCCCGATGAATATTGATGGAAAACTTAATCATATCATAGGCGGGAATCCGCTTTCCCTTATATTTAGGATGCGGTAGGCGGGTATATGGCAAATCGAAAGAATGGTCCAGGTCTTCCTGGTTCATCGGTGGGTAAGGGGGATTGACTACGATGATCTTGTTTCCCACAGCCTGCGTGATACGTGCAGCCGCGTATTTATTGGACTCTTCTTCAATATGCCGGAAATTGCCCGCTTGTTTCTTCTTATCCGCCAAACATTCTTCATGTGAATAAAGTTGGATATCTTCCGCATCGGAAGTCCACTCTGTCTCGCGGCAAAGATAGGCTGTCTGAGGGATTGTTCCAATAATCTTTTTAAAGTCGTTGGCGGTTAATGAAGCTTCTTCTGTTAGAAGTAAACTTTTCATTTTCCGGGTTAACTCTACAATCGGCTTTTCACCCATTCCATAAATGAGTAAGTCCGCGCCGCTGTCACATAAAATGCTTTTTTGTACCTTGTCCTGCCAATAGTCATAATGGCTTAACCGCCTCATGCTAGCTTCAATGCCGCCTAAGATAACGGGAACATCGGGATAAAGCTTTTTCAGAATTTGACTGTAAACGGTAGAAGGGTAGTCCGGACGCATATCCGGGCGACCGTCCGGGGTATAAGCATCCTCACTACGCAGTCGTTTGTTGGCTGTATATTTGTTTACCATGGAGTCCATGCATCCGCCGGAGATACCGAAAAACAGACGGGGACGTCCCAGTTTCTTGAAATCACGCAAGTCATCACGCCAGTTAGGTTGAGGTACGATGGCTATTTTCAAACCTTCCGCTTCGAGAATACGCCCTATAACAGCAGCGCCAAAAGAAGGATGATCTACATAAGCGTCCGCGCTGAAGAGAATGACATCCAATTCATTCCATCCGCGAAGTTCTACTTCTTTCTTAGTAGTGGGTAACCAATCAGTCAAACGATATTCTTTCATGCCGCAAAGATACGGATAATAAAAAACATCCCAATGATTTTTTTATTCATTGGGATGTTTAACTTCAATCATTGGGATATTTTTTCAAAACTTCTCATTGATTGTGAACTCTAATGTCATCTGTTCCCCGTCGTAGATTTCGCGAAAACCGATACCTTGCTCAGAAAGAAATTCTTTCAAATCCTGAAATGCGTCGGCATGGTTCATGATAATCCCTATCATTTCACCGGGAGAAGCACCACACATGGCTTTTATTGCAGGAATCAGCGGACTGTAAGCTGTTGTTCCGCGAGTATCTACCGTAATCATCGTTATTCCTCTTCTTCCGTTTCCGGACTGGATAGCCAAGTGAGATAGAGCTTGATAAGCTGTTGCAAGCCGAATGCCTTCATATTATTGTGATAAATCACATCGATGCAGAGATCCAGCAAGTCTTTGCTGTCTTCTTCCTGACTGGCGATAAGAGAACGGATGTTCAGTTTTAGCTTGTCCAGTACGCTTTCATCCACAATACCGGTGCTGTCAATAAGGTGGCGGAACAGTGCATATTTTTCAATTGTTCTCAAGTTTTCGTTAGATACTTCTATGCTGCGTGTACCGCTGGGATTTGCTTGTATAGTATACATTGTTTTTTAGTTTTAAGGGTTATTACAGTAGCAAAGATAGAATTTAAAATGAGAAACAGATTAAAAAAATGGATATTTTTTATTTCTGAATAAAGAATTCCAGTATGCCTGCCATAATCGTTGCCCGGTCAGCTTCCGACTGGATACTTTCAAAAGGAAAGCCCAATACGAAAGTGCGGTAGTTCCCTTTATAAGCGATACCTGCACTCTGGTTGTCGGGAGCATACGTGAATACCGGAAAAGCAGTATCTACTGGGACGATGCAATCCGGTGCGGGGACAGCGTAGCTATCTTCATTGGGGACACGTGGAATAGTAATCGTGCGTCCCAGTCCATTGATCCGGTTCGAAGTCTTATCCGTCAGACTGCTCTGATAACCGTATTTCAATATCTTCTCCGTAAACTCCCGATTTCCTTGTGTGCCGCTCATATCGCTTCCTACATATGCTCCGCTGACGAATAAGTTGCCGCCCGACTGGCAATAACTGGTGATAATCCGTTGCATGGCCGAAGAAAATGTCTTATAATATGCTTTGTTTACAGGATCTTCCTTCTCGAGTCCCAGGATATAATCCACAATCGGATAGTCTTCCAGTGATACCAGTCCGTTTTCTACTGCTTCATCATTGCATGACACGAAACTATATTTTCCGGCTGCCTGAATAGCCTTTCCATGAATAAAAGGATAGTCAAACGTATTTCCCGCAATTTTCATTCCCTCTAATTCGCTTCCGCTATGTCCTAGGCTACCTTTTCCTTCTTTACCTGCCTGCGAGCGGTCGAATCCTACCTGTGCCCCGCTGAATGAGATATTTGACAGATACGGAACTCCGGGGTCTTGCTCCAAATCAAATCCCGCCTTATCAAAAGTATTAATAACAGCCGGGCCGCTGATTCTGTCAAATCCATTGATGATTAATACCTTTTCCCGTTCCCGTTTTGCCTTATATGCGGAGAGAATTTCGGAAGGGAAACTTTCTCCACCCCTGTTTACGGCAGTGACTTTAAATGAATAGACAAGTCCCGGTTCTATCTTGACGGTGTATGAGGACTTACTGATCAATGTTCCATTATCAAAGCCACCATAACCAATGCGTGTATATACAATGTATTCCCGTGGACGGGCAGTAGGTTCTTGCGGATCATCTTCCCCTTTCCATGAAAGTTCCAATGTATTCTTCTTTTTACCAAAACGAATGGCGAAATTGCTCACAGGCAGTGGTTGTACCACATATTCTTTATTATGCTGACTGGTGACAAACTGCAAGATACCTTTATAGATGGCACGTCCTACGGTAAACTTGAAATTCGGGTCATGCCCTAACTGCATATCTGCAAAGTTCTGATGAGAAAGCAATTCGATAATCGTAGAAGGAGTGGCGGGAAGTCTTGTCTCGCTATAATTCCGGTTCCACATACTCCGGCGTGTCCAAGGCAGGTTATAACTCGAATGAATATCTTTCTGAATCTGTGACAGCAGAATGTCTGCCAAGTCACGCGATGCATACCGGTCTGTACCTGTATTTAGTTTGCCATTATTGAAATCGGTGGTATAAATGCCGAGTGAGCCGATCAGTTCATCCGTTTTACTGCATCCTGCATCGCTGTGCAATGCCATTGTCATTTCCAACGGTACACGCAACCCCGGTTGATCCGGATTATAAACAGAACCTCCGGATAAGTAATTGATAGTGTTGGAACGTGTATTAATATCATCCGCATAATCATTATCACCTTTGCGTCCGGCATATACATCGTATGGCATTCCTGCCCATTGGGCAGAGTAACGTGCTCCTTCCAGGTAACGCGGCAGTCCGCTGATTTTTCCACCCCGGGAGATATTTCCCATTCCCCCGCCGAAACGTACCGCATCGGCACAGACTACGCCGTGCTCACTGCTTTCATTACTTAGTATGACCATTCCATAGTCATTATTTCCCTTATCAAATTCAAAAGTACCAAGATATACCCATGTACCACCACCTATTTTTTGATTTACCTTAAATTCAGTAACTCCGCCATTATGAAAAACGAGATACTTGGCGTCACTTACACTATTAGGCAATGTCTGATAAGAAACATAAACGGCATATTCACCTGTTGCCGGCAGGGTAGGTACCCATTCGGCAAATGCCTGATCCTTATTCTTCTTTTTCTTTCTTTCGGTGGGGATGAAACGGCAAGTACCGTCGCTGAACGGATTTTCCCCATCCCTATAAATCTTTTTCTTTTGGGCGAATCCTTTTACAGGAGCCATTGCCCACTTCGCTTTTTTGCTTCCTACTTCCAGATAAAGGGAAGCGTTGGGCGTATCATTGTCCACTATGATTTCATTCTTTTGTGTGTCCCGTTCGCGGGGAGTATAAACGATAGCGCCTGCATTCTCTAGCATGGGAATCACATAGGGCAGAACGAAAGATTGAGTAAACAAGTCTTCTGTAGTGCAGAACAGGCGGGGACGTTGCCATCCCCATTCGTTCTTGTCATTCTTGAAATAGTTGCCATGGCTTTGCCAGATTGCGATGTGACGGTCTTGTAATCCGCGTGAAATGTCATTAGGCCGTGAGATGTTTTTCACCCAGGGGGCTCCTTTGTAATCAACGTTCAGGGACATTCGTTCCTTATCCTTTTTCTTGTTCCGGTAGAAATTAGGAACCAGTTCCTCGATAGGCTTTCCATCCGCATAAATCGTCAATTGGTAATAATGGACGGGGCCCGGGAGCAATTCTTTCACTTGGTTATAAATCGTTTCTACGGTTTCCGGTCGGAAAGGTTGATAGGCGAAACTCTCCGAAGCATAGACAGCAATCGTTTTACGGTCATAATTGATGTCGATACTATTCAGTTTGGGAGTGCTGATTTTAGCTGCTGCGGTATATTTGCCGAAATAATCCGTTAACCGTTCTTTTACATTCCTTTCAATATCCTGCGCAAAAAGGAAATTTACGCTGAGTGTAAGGCATAGAAAAAACACTATTATTTTTTTCATCATTCAATTCTTTTAGGTCATTTATCACAGATTGCCCGCAAAAATAAACAAAAAAGAGTGAGAAGTATCCAAACTTCCCACTCTTCTTTCATTGTTTTATATTCTCTTAATTAAGAATGTTTTCTCTTATAGCGGAATGTACTCTACGAATGCTTCCATTGCTTCGTATGAAGCTAGTCCTAACTGGTCGTACAAGACAGCAGTAGCATGGTTGCGGTCTTCACTACGTTGCCAGAACAAACGTTCGTCGTTGCCTAAGAACGGGGCGCTTTCCATCTGAGACTGATGTTTCAGGATAGAGTTGCGTTTTGCACGAAGTTCTTCCGGGCTGATAGGCACTGCCATTTCGATGTTTTCAATTTCCCATTCAGCCCACGCGCCACGATACATCCAGATACGGCAATCCTTCAGCCATTTGGCGCCTTCTTCTTTTTCAAGGTCGATAGCAGCGAATACGGCATCCGTACATACACGGTGTGTACCATGCGGGTCAGCCAGGTCACCGGCTACGAATATCTGATGAGGCTTCACTTCACGGAGCAGGTTACGTACGATTTCCACGTCTGCTTCGCTGATAGGATTTTTCTGAATTTTACCTGTTTCGTAGAATGGCAGGTCAAGGAAGTGCACGCGATCCAACGGAATATTATTATAAGAAGAAGCAGTGCGGGCTTCACCACGACGAATCAGACCTTTGATAGTCAGAATGTCACGGCTGTCCATATCACCGTCTTTCTTATTTTTCAAGAAGTTACGTATTTCCGTATATTTCTCATTGATGATCTGATCCTCGCTATTATTGAAAATCTGATTGAAACCGTTGATGAAGTGCATGAAACGAACCACTTCTTCATCACCTACGGCGATATTACCGGAAGTTTCGTAAGCTACATGTACTTCGTGTTTTTGCTCTACCAGGCGGCGGAGTGTTCCACCCATGGAGATAACGTCATCATCCGGGTGCGGAGAGAAGATAATCACACGTTTCGGGAAAGGTTTGGCACGCTCGGGACGATAAGTATCGTCAGCATTCGGCTTGCCGCCCGGCCATCCCGTGATAGTGTGCTGCAAGTCATTGAAAATCTTGATATTTACATTGTATGCAGAACCATAAAGTGCCAGCAGTTCACTCAAACCGTTTTCGTTATAGTCTTTATTTGTCAACTTCAAGATAGGCTTGCCTGTCAACTGGCATAACCAGACGATGGCGCTACGGATCAGCTTGTCGTTCCATTCGCAGGAAGTCACCAGCCACGGACGTTGGATACGTGTCAGGTTCATGGCTGCCGAAAGGTCGAGAGCTACATGCGCGTTGTTGTGAGTTTGCAGATAAGATGCCGGAATCGTATCGGTGATTGCGCCTTCCACACATTCTTTAATCATGGCTGCCTTGTTTTCACCCCATGCAAGCAGATAAACCTTCTTTGCACCGAGAATGGTAGCTACACCCATCGTGATAGAACTGATCGGAGTATTGTCCATCGTACCGAAAATCTTGGCTGCTTCATTGCGTGATGCATTATCCAGCAAAATCAGACGCGTGGTAGAATTCAGGCGGGAACCCGGTTCGTTGAATGCGATGTTACCTACACGACCGATACCCAGCAAGGCAATATCAATACCGCCGAAGCTTTCGATGCGTTGCTCGTACAAACGGCAATATTCAAAGATGGTATCTTTGGCAATGCTTCCGTCGGGAGTGAATATATTCTGCTTGTCGATGTCGATATGATCCAACAACATACTCTTCAAAGCATTGAAGTTACTGTTGACTGCATCGGGAGACAACGGATAATATTCATACATATTAAATACGATCACGTTACGGAAGCTAAGCCCTTCTTCCTTATGCATGCGGATAAGTTCCGTATATACGTGTCTGGGTGAATCACCGCCTGGAAGTGCCAATACGCAGAAGCGTCCTGCCTTTTGTTTTTCGCGGATGGTCTGTGCTATTTCGCGAGCAATGTAGTTAGCGCCTTCTTCCACAGACTCATAAATGTCAGTGGGAATTTTTTCGAGTCTTGTCAAGACTGATTTTTCAAAAGCATTCTCCGGTCTGTAGTATCTGGGGGAGACCCGGTGGAGACTGATTTGAGAACTAAGATTTGTTTTCATAAAGTTGTTAATTAAGTTATGTAAGATTAGCGTCCTTACGACTGTATTTACACGACAAAGATACAAAAGAAGTCTATATTAGTAACTACCAAGTTCTAGGTATTGTTGTCGTTTTAATCTGTTTTTAACATTTGTTTTGTTGCGTATCCGACAGATGAAATTCGTCGGCATCTTTCCATACCGGAAACTTTTCTCTGAATTGATTGAGAGAAGTCAGATTGAGTGCTGCCGTAGCTATTCCTTCCTGTCCGTCGGGCAGGGAAGCAACCTCTTCACCAAAAGCCGGGTAAACTTTGCTTCCACCGTTATATTCCAAATGGTATCCATCCGTTCCTATCCTGTTTACACCGCATACATAGCATTGGTTCTCGAGCGCACGGGCACGAAGCAGGGTATCCCACACGAGTCGGCGGGAAACAGGCCAGTTTGCTACATATATTAATAGGTCATATTCGTTGTTGACATTCCGGCTCCATACCGGGAAACGAAGATCATAGCAGACAAGCAGACAAATATTCCACCCGCGATAGGGGATGATGAGGCGTTTGTCACCGGCTGAAAAGTGTTCGGCTTCCCGTCCCATACGGAACAGATGCCGTTTGTCATAATAGAACTCTTCTCCTTCAGGAGTCAGGAAAAAGGCACGGTTATAAAACTGCCCGTTATCTGTTGCTATATAACTTCCGCAGATAGCCAGTTGGAATTGCGAAGCCCATTGTTTGAGAAGGGTGATAGTCTCACCCGAGTTCGATTCTGCCAGTATTTTACTCTGCATACTGAATCCGGTAGAAAACATCTCCGGTAAAACAACAATCTCCGTTGTTCCACGAAGGCTTTGCAGCTTTTCGTGGAGCAAACGGAGATTTTCTTGTTTATTTTCCCAAACGATATCGGTCTGTACTATGGAAATACGGATAGACTCCATAATTGAATACCTCTATACTTAATGTTTAAAGTTCGCCTAGAGCAAAATTTTCAGGATGTTTTCCTTTAAAATCCTTGAAATAAAGTTTGATTTCTCTCATGTCCTTACTGATATCTCCCGATGGCATGATAGCTTTCGTTGCCGAAATCGTCTTCTTGCTATAATCAATCCCGATTAGAACAATAGGCACCTGAGCTTTCTGGGCGATAAAATAAAAACCTTTCTTCCAATTTGGATTCGCTTTGCGGGTTCCTTCGGGAGTGATAGCCAGGTGGAACTTTTTGCACTCGGCAAAATGGCGAACCATCTGGTCGACTAGGGAAGTCTTCCGGCTACGATCTACGGGAATTCCGCCCACTGCTTTGAAAAACAGTCCCAACGGAAAGAAAAACCATTCTTTTTTCATCATGAAACTTGTCTTACGGCCTAAAGCGCCATAAAATAGTTTTCCAATAAATAAGTCAAAGTTCGTTGTGTGTGGAGCGGCACATACCACGCATTTATCATAATTAGGTACCGTAACGTTTGTCTTCCACCCTAACAGACGGTAATAGATAAAGCTATAAATTGCTTTCTTCATTCTGCTCTTTAGTTCAATTTTCCGATAGCTTCAATAATCTCGTTAACCTTTGCATTAAAGTCTGCGCGGAATTTCTTATAGAAACCTTTCACATTACCCGGTTCGGTATGGCTGATACGGGTTACAAATTCATCCTGCATCTTCAGCACTTCAGCCATTAGCTCATCAGCTTTAGCTTTGTCAGTTCCGGGGATAAACATACTGTTGATTAAACACTCGGTGAATAATTCTCCTGCGATATAGTTTACGTTCTTTTTGAGTTCTCTTCTACTTGCCATAATCTTTATATTTAATGGTGAATAATAAAAATACTTGCGGTAAAGATAGGCACTTTCTTTGATTCAGGCGAATAAATAATCGAAAAAATAAGATAAGGTAGTTTTTAATACCTTTTTTGTATGTATATAAACATTGTCTTTTTTATGAAGTTAAATCAAAGTGAGTACGGTATGTAATGAACTAAATTTGAACGTTATTGAATGGAATATGTCCTGATGTTATAAAATGTCATAAAGATGTGACGAATTTTATTTATTTCTATCCTCTTTTGATTGATTATTGAACCTTTGAAAATAATAAAAGAGTTAACTTTACCATGTCCTTATTGGGGGTAATAAGTATGTGATTTTTCATCTAACAAAATTAAAAGAAAAACAATGAATTTGATTTTTGGAGTTATGAGGAAGTATTTCTATTTTGTGTGCATTGTATGTATTATACTACTTATAGTAGAGATTTTTAGCTTGACAAGTCAGAATTGTTATGCACGAAGTACAGAGAATATAGTTTATAATGGTATTCCATGGTTTGATGACCGGGGACGAACGGTAAACGCTCATGGAGCTTGTATTGTAGAAGATGCCGGTAAGTATTATTTATTTGGAGAATATCGTTCGGATGATACGAATTCTTTCGTCGGCTTTAGTTGCTATTCGTCCGACGATTTATCTAATTGGAAGTTTGAACGTATCGTACTGCCGATACAAAAACAAGGCTTGTTGGGACCGGATAGAATCGGTGAGCGGGTGAAAGTTATGAAGTGTCCTTCTACCGGAGAATATGTGATGTATATGCATACGGACGATACCAAATATTGCGATCCTTGTATCGGTTATGCTACAAGTAAGACGATCAATGGTGAATATATATTCCGGGGACCTCTTCATGTAGGGCATGAACCTATACGGATGTGGGATATGGGAACCTTTCAGGATACTGATGGAACAGGCTATTTATTGACTCATGAAGGAGATATCTATCGTCTTAGCGAGGATTATCACTCCGCAGAAAAAAGAATCGTGAAGAATATGGCTCCTGGTGGCGAGTCGCCTGCTATGTTTAAAAAGGAAGGTATTTATTATATCTTGTTTTCAAATAAGACAAGTTGGGAAAAGAATGATAATTACTATTTCACTGCTCCGACAGTGAACGGGCCATGGAAGAAAGGTGGTTTGTTTGTCCCTGAAGGTAAGTTGACGTATAATTCACAGACTACTTTTGTCTTTCCTTTGACACAAGGAAAAGATACCATTCCAATGTTTATGGGTGACCGTTGGTCTTTTCCTCATCAAGCTTCAGCTGCTACTTATGTATGGTTGCCTATACGAGTGAATAAAGGAAAACTTTCCATACCGGAATATTGGCAGGCATGGGATATAAGAACATTGACACCGGTGGATGCATTGGATAAAGGTCAAATATTACCCTCTTCTGAAATACGAACAGCAACAGGATGGGAGAGAAAGGGGGAATTGTTAGTCTCAAACCTTAAGAACAGTGTATTGGATATCCCTTTCAAAGGCACACAAGTAGCCATTATGGGAGAAGCTGATTCTCATGGCGGATATGCGAAGGTGAGTGTGCTTGATGGAAAAGGTAAGACTCTTTATTCGTCATTAGTGGATTTTTATAGTAAGTATCCCGAGAAAGCTATCCGAATGATGACTCCCGGTTTAGCCAAAGGAGAATACGTTCTGAGAATTGAGGTTACAGGAATCTCACCGGTCTGGACGGACAAGACAAAAGCCCGGTACGGTAGTGATGATTGTCGGGTTACGTTGGATAAAATTGTTGTTTTTGAATAATATATTAATTATGGCAAATCATAAAAGGAACAAAATGGAAAAAGTAAAGAAAAGGTTATCTAAATTTTGTGGGGTCTTCTTGTTTGGCACTATGTGTACATATGTCTCGGCTCAGAAGATTAACTATCAGGTGAATCCCCAAACAGGAGCATTGCAAACATTAAGTATCGCGAATGACCTACAGAAGATGAACTGGCTGGTAGCTACTGACGGAAGTCAATATCGGTGGGTCAAGGAGAATTATGGATGGGGACTGGGATATGCAACCCAAGTTAAGGGAAACCGGAAAGAAAAAATATCCTGGGAAGTCCCTGTTGAAATGAAGCAAGAAGGAAACGAGGTCGTTTATAGGGCAGGTGATATACGTATATGTGTGAAGAGGAGTGTGATGGGGGATGATCTTATAGAAGAGTATATATTCCGGAATCAGGGAGAGGATGAGGTATCGCTTGTTGACATAGGCATCTATACGCCATTTAATGATAATTATCCGGGTTCGCGTACCTGTATAAATGCACGTGCCAATACCCATATTTGGGAAGGAGAAAATGCTGCTTATATCAATGCTCTTCGAATGGGAGGATATGCGCCACACTTGGGGCTGATGTTGATGGAAGGAGCAGTTAAAAGTTATGAGATATGGGAACGTGGCAGGGATAAGGGTAATTCTCACACAAGAGGGGTTATATCCTTGAACTTGCCGGATTTGAAGTTGGCTCATGGAAAAGAATATTCCATATCGTGGCGTTTATTTACTCATAAAGGTGGGAATGATTTTCGTCGGAAACTGTTGGAAAAGGGAGGTGTATTTGCATCTTGCGACAAATACGTATTTGAGAAAGGAGAAACAGCTTGTATAGAGTTAGTTGGTGGAGCTACTGTTCAGAAATGTACATTAAAAAAACAAGGTATCCATATTCCGATGCAAAAGCGGGGTAACTTGTGGATAGCAGAAGTTAAGATGGATCAATTGGGAGAAAATCGTTTTGATATTTCTTATGGAGAGGGGAAACAAACTCATGTTACTTGTTTGGTCGTTAATAATATAGATAGTCTGATAAAAAAACGGGTTGACTTCATTGGTGACCATCAGCAGATGAAAGAGTCCAATACACGTAAAGATGCTTTTATGGTGTATGATAACGAAAAGAATGAAATATATTTGAATGATACCCGCAATTGTAATCCTGTTGATCGGGATGAGGGCGCCGAACGTGTCGGGATGGGAGTCTTGTTGGCTAAATATTATCAACTGCATCCTGATGAGCATATGAAAACAGCTTTGGTGAAGTATGCAAAATTTCTACGTAATAGATTGCAGGAAAGTGATTATAAGACATTCTCTTCTGTTGACCGTAAAGGGCGGAATAGAGCATATAATTATGCATGGGTTGCGGATTTTTATTTTCAAATGTACAAAATCACAGGAGACAGGCAATATGCAGTAGATGGCTATATGACTTTACGGTCTATGTTCCGTCAGTTCGGACATGGTTTTTATGCTATAGGGATTCCTGTGCATTTAGGGTTGCAAACATTGAAAGCTGCCAATATGGATGTTGAATATGAAACTCTGAAGAATGATTATATACAGGTTGGAGATACTTTTGTGAAAAACGGACTGGATTATCCGGCAAGTGAAGTGAATTATGAGCAGGCCATTGTGGCTCCTTCTATTATTTTTCTTTTACAGCTTTATCTGGAAACGGGAATTCAAAAATATCTGGATGGTGCCAAACAGCAAATGCCGGCTTTAGAAGCGTTTAACGGGAATCAACCAAGTTATCATCTGAATGAAATTGCAATCCGGCATTGGGATGGTTTCTGGTTTGGAAAACGGGAGATGTGGGGAGATACCTTTCCTCATTACTGGAGCACATTGACAGGAGCTGCCTTTTATCTCTATGCGCAATGTGTCGGAGATAATGCTTATAAAAAACGTGCTGAAAATATCGTAAGAAATAATCTCTGCCTTTTCTTTGAGGATGGTAAAGCTTCTTGTGCTTACATCTATCCTAATAAAGTAAACGGAGTAAAGGCCGGATTCTATGATCCTTATGCCAATGATCAGGATTGGGCATTGGTATACTATTTACTGGTGAATAAGGATATTTATTAGTGGGTGATAGCAAGTTTTTAGATAATAATAAAGCCGGTTAACTTCAAACATTAACCGGCTTTATTGTGGCTTTATTTATTACTATTATTCCGGAGTACCGAAAGCTGTAAATTCATAAATGCCGTCAGCCCACATTGCGGAGTTACCTTTATGTACATTGACAACCCCATAGATACGTAGACGTAAATATCTGTAAGCTGTAGGATCTTCTACATTCAATATCAGAAATCCTACCTGCCAATTTGTTCTGCCATCCACGAGCATTTTGTAACTTTTGCCATCCAGGCTTCCTTCAATTGTGTATTTATAGGCCGCTTCAGAACCATTGACTAATCTTGTGGAAAGATTTATTTCTGAAATTCTGGCTTTTTTCTGCATGTCTATGGTAAACATGTATGGAGTACCTATAGCAGCATTTGAACTTTTCTGGAAGTAAGTGGAGGAGTCTAAACTTGCTCCATCGGTAATACAATCAGCTTTGACTCCTTTTGCTCCAGGCACAGCAGATGTAACGGGAACATTTAATGTCAAATTCTTACCATTTTGTACAGGGATAATTCCATAATCGTCATTGAATTCCAAATATCTGTAATAATCCATGGAAGCATACCCTTTATTAAATGCAGCAATAGAGATTCTGGGAAAGTTGCCGTCCGGAGTTTTATATTTCCGTTGTGCCCCCCAATGATAGCTCCATACTCCATAAGTCGTTCCTACTTTGCTGATTCTGTTGAACTGTGCATCAAAAGTCGTATTATTACCGATTTCTCTTATAGGTGTCCATTCACCTGCCAAGTCAGTTGTTGAGGTATACATCGTTTGACTGGGATACCATCCGGAAGCCTTTGAACTGAAAAAATAGTATTCTCCGTCTTTTTTGATGATAGCAGGTGTTTCACGGTGTAATCCTTTGCATATCGTATTGACCAATGTCACAGGCTTAGTCCAGGATTCATCCAATTTATAGATGTTTATATCCTTATTTGTATTGGTGGCAGAAAGTAAATACGCTGTATTGTCATCATCTATAAAAAGTGATTGGTCTCTAGAATCATGCCCTAATGGACGTTCCATAGTACCTACTTCAAGTTTACCTTTAGGAGTAATTTGCGCAAGGTAGATTTTAGCTGCCGTGTATCCATTTTCATCTTCATAATGCGAAGATAATACGACTTTTCCTGTCTTTGGATTATATCGGAACGCATTACCTTCCATTTTAACATTCGGATAAAAGGCCAATTCTCTAGGAGTACTCCAACTTCCATTTAATCCTGTTTTAGAGTAACTTTCAGTGACTAGCCATCCTTTGAGTTGTTGTCCATCAACAGTCTTCTCCGTATTTTCTATTTTATAAGAAAAATAAAGATCATTGATTTTCATTCCTTGTGCTTTGTCGCCAGAGGATTTTTTTGTGATATATTTGCCATTCAAGTTATCATAAACTTTACTTTCACCGGTAGGGATAAAAGTTGTTGCTTGTTGAGAAATGGAAGTAGCAATTTTTTGTCCGTTATAGAAAGCTTCTATATGGTAAGTAAAAGTTTTGTTGACCATTAGGTTGTAATCATCGTATGTATTACCCTTAGCTTCTCCAATCAGGTTATTGTCTCGGTATATCTTGTAGAGGTCAGCGTCTTTTCGTTGCATCCAATTTAACTTGACATTGTTGACTTCGTTGCTACCTGCTAATTTGAAAACGGTAGTTGTGACCGCCCAACTACTCACTGTCTCCATACTGACTTCTCGGGATTGAAAAGCAAAAGAAGAAACAGTTGACAGGTTGGGCAGACATATGAAAATGAATAAGAGGTAAATCTTTATTCGTTGCTTCTTAATGTTCATAATCTAATTAATTTAATTAATTGTTTGAAGTATGTTTAGAAGCTATTGGGCTCCCATTAGTTTCAAATTATTAGTCCTGTAAGTTGCAGCGAAAATGTCTGCTTCTTTATATTGATATTTATCTGAATCGAAATATACGGCAAAATCCTGCATAAGTTTTTTAGAATATTCTGTAAGGTATAGACTTGTTCCATCGAATGTGTTTGAACCGGAAACAGTAATATATTTCTTGTCTTTTGCATTCTGTATCTGATAATAACCGTCTTCCAACAAATTAAATATCCAGCATTGAGCATCATTCTGTTTTTCCGGATTTAAACGCAGAGTTCCGAACAGTGATTCTAAAAATTTTCCAGTTTTAATGTCTTTTAGTTTATATCCATTAGGAATATCAGTTTTAATAAACTCCAAACTTAAATTAATGGTATCATTGTCATCTGCTATGCTAAAACCGTTAATCGGTTTTGATACCAAACGGTCTGAGTTTTTCTCCAATAGTGAATAAATATTACCGTTTATGATCTTTTCAGCTCTTTTGTAACGGTACATTTTATCAAAGATACTTAAATCCCATTTGTTATGCCACTTCACCACTGGATATCCTGAACGCATACTGATCGGCAACCATACATGGTGAGATTTCTCTACATTTTTGGAATTCCAACGATCTCCCATGTAGATATATGCATTTGTTTTATTGTTCACTTTAAAAACATAGCAGCTTTGTGAATTGTAAGTTACTTGTTTTAGTTTGTCTACTGCAAAGTTGCGACCGGTAGTCCATTCTTTTAGAATGCTAGTCGTATATGCTGTTTTTCCCGGATTGGGAGCCCAACCTGTACAACCGGAGAACAATCCGTAATAGTAATCACCAACCTTAAAAATGGCAGGTGCTTCGTATTTTAGCCCTTTTAATATTTTGGTTTCAGTTGGGGTCGGTTCTAAATAATCATCTCTCAGTAAAGAAACATTCATGTTGGTGTTCATGTCTGTTGAACAGAAATGGTAGGCATCTCCGTTTGTATCTACAAAGAGAGTTTGATCACGTGATTCATTCTTGTTGGGACGAAAAGTTTTATATAATATATAGGGGCCTTCTATCTTGTCACTTGTTGCCACACAGACCCTTGCGGCTCCATATCCATTACCGTTTTCCCAATGAGTCCACATAACCCATTTTTTGGTTTTGGGGTTATAAATAACTTTGGGGCGTTCAAATAGGCGTCCATGCGATATATCATTCATGTCTTCTTTCGGTTCTCCTTTTGTTTTCAAAGACAGCCCCAGTCGCTTCCAATTATATAAATCTTTAGACTGATAGCAACTTACCCCATTAGAAACAAAGCCTGTGCGATCTTCTCCAAACCAATAATAAAATCCATTTTCAAATACGACACAACCGCCATGTGCGTTGATTTGTTCTCCGTTTATATCATTCCACAAAACACCCGGACTAATTTGGGTGTTTTGTGAGAAGCCTGAAATAGCAAAGAACAGAAAGTATATAAATAGAATATTTCTCATAATTTCGTTGTTTATTCTTCTATATTTTATTATGTCTTTTGACAATGTTATTCTGAGGGAAGATTTATTGTTATAGCAGGTTGCATAGGGGCATAGGCACCGGATCCATCAATAGTGAAGTATTCTATATCGGCAGTATTATCCACGAAGCCAAACTTAGGTGTATATTTGCATGATACTCCGGTTAATTTGGCATTGTCAACACGGACTGCGCCGATGTCATTGCCCCATTTGCCACGTCCTACAGTAAAGGATATGCGTAATTGTTTACAGTCAGCAGACGTTGTATAGTCCATGGAGTACATTTCCCAAGTATCACTGGCTATTTCTGTTACAACTTTTTTTTCTTTATTTTGTGCTTCTTCAATGATCATTTTCCCAGTTAGTGTACCTGCCTTTTTGGCAATACCCCCTTTGAGTAAGGCGGATAATGTATAAGTTTCATTAGGGGCAACGTCTACAACCTGCATGAGAATTCCGTCGCTCCACCCAGCGGCCCATTTATAAGGCTTTATTTCGAAGATATGATTATCAATATCTTGCATATTGTCTATTTCTTCCGGTTTAATATATTGTTCCGAATTCCATCGGTCACCTATTACAACATCCCATCCTTCAACGGCTGTTACTAGTTTACTTTCCGGATTTGTATCAAATTCTCCTTCAAAGCCGGGATTTTTTAATAGATTTTCTACTGCTTCTCCGGTGCCCGATGCAAAATATGGTTGTGGAGCATAGTCGATAATACGGACTGAGTCAATTGGCATACCGTCTCTGTAGATGAAAGCGCGGTTATCAGGGGTTACTGCAATACGATAAGTGTGTGCCTCTCCGTCATTATTATAGAATTTACCTTGTCCACCCTCTTTTCCTGCAGTGGCGGGGTTGGAAATATTTTTTTTGTATGCATTATATAATCCAACTTCAGTAGAAGTTATATATGCCTTAAATCCATATCCTTTTTCATTGACAAAGTAAGGATAGAAACATTTTTCCGGTTCATCAGTTTTTACTCTGAATTCAATAGTGTATCCTTTGGAACCGGGAGCAAACGTTTTCTTGAAGTCGGAATCATTTCCACTTTTGTAAATGGGTGATTTTGAAATATCTTTTGCAGGAAGTGCAGTGCCATATCCTTTTACTCTCAAATAAGAACGATAATCTCCGTTTCGTAGTACTATTTTACCTTCTGTCAGTACTTTGGAACTATTTAAAGTTACGGTTACTTTTTGTTTGCCGCTATTGGCAGGTATAACGGATGGAGATACGGTAAAACCGTTTGGTGCAGTAATTTTTATTTCTTTATTTGTTAGCGATTCGGAGCTAACGAAAAAGTGTTCAGATTTGTTTGTTCCATTGATAATCATTAGTGGTAAATGAGTATCTTCTGTTACTTTTTGGACCTCTTCTTTTTTCTCATCTTCCGGTATTGTTGCATAAGCAGTTGTGATACTGCTAGTTAACAATGTCATTGATAAGAGCATGATTTTTACAAACTTTTTTTTCATGATACTGAATGTTTTATAGTTTAATATTAATGGTTGATTTTATAAGCGTATTATTCTTTTGCAAAGTTGAGGAAACTATTTATAATAAAAGTCCTTGAATTAATCAAATACGTCTAATTTTGAATTATTAGTTTTTAGTTGTAGTGATAGGGGTTTAAAAATCATTCAGAAGGTTTGAAAATCATTCAAGAATGTCTTTTTATGGTAGCTTTGCTATATTTTATAGTTAAATAGCTTGGTTTAAAATGGATTTTCATTTATTATTGTGCTAAAATTATAATATAAACTATGAAAATAAACAGAACTACTATCATATTTGTATTTTTTATAATGAATGTAATAGGGTCTATTACAGCACAAGAATTCTCTGCAGAGATACTTCCATTGAGCAAACAGTTGCCTTCTAATTCTGTCCAAAGGGTATTTCAGGATCGTGAAGGCTTTATGTGGTTTGGTACTCGTGAAGGCTTATCTCGCTATGATGGTTATCGGATCTTGACTTTCCGTTCTGGAAAAACAACCCCTGATTTATTGACTGATAATCAGATTACATGTATTACAGACTCTTGGGAACGCATATTGATTGGTACAAAAAAAGGTCTGAATATATTGAATAAGAAAACTTATGAAATTAGTCATATTGATAATGAGGAGTTGAAAGACCAGGAAATACGTTCGATATTATTTGATTCAAAGGGATACATATGGGTAGGAACTTATGTGGCATTATATCGTTGTTCCAGTGATTTTTCTTCTTGTAAAAGGTATGATAGTTCTTTGCCTGTTACAAGTGTAAATTCCATTTATGAGGATGCAGATAAGAATATTTGGGTTACTTTTTGGAGAAAGGGTTTGTTTCGTTATGATCGGGTAAAAGATCGTTTTATTGAATATCCGAAATTAGCTAAGGAAAATAATCCTTTTTGTGTGTTTCAGGATAATAAAAAACAGCATTGGATAGGGACTTGGGGAGAGGGACTTTATATGTTTTATCCGGAAGAGAAAGGCGATTTGGCTTATGTACCGGTGAAAAATCTGAAAGGGGAAGAACTTCCTAAGAATGGGACTTTTTTTAGTATTCAACAAGATGATAGATATGGATATCTTTGGTTGGTGAGTACTCGTGGGTTGTATGCGATTCGGAAGAGAGCGGATAATCTAATGGAAAAAATAGATATAAGTAATATTTCCTCTAAATTGAATAATATATTTAGTGAGATATGTAAGGATAGGGCAGGTAATTTGTGGATTGCTTCTTTTAATGAAGGAGTTGCTTTGATTAACATGGATAAGCCGGTAATTCAAGATTATTCGATGCTTTCTATTAAAAAAGAGACGGGGTTGACTACCAATATTCAGGCGATATATAAAGATGAAGATGGGGATATCTGGATTAACCAGAATCGTCTGGGATTGGGTATTTATAAAAAAGGAAATAATGAAGTTATATGGTATAAGGATATACCGGCATTAAAAGAGTTGTCTGGTATAGAAAGTATTAGTTGTTTAGGACATTCTTCTTTGGATGACGAAATTTTGATAGGGCCTTCTTATCAGCCATTTGTTTATATTGTAAAAAAAGAAAAGGGACAGGTAAGTCTTTCTTCTAAAATAGATTTACAACAATATGTTAAAGGAGTAGGCAATAATCCGCAGTTTTTTTATGAAGACAAGAAGCATAATACTTGGATTATAACATCATTAGGGCTATTTGTAAAACCATGTAATAGTAGTGGTATAAAAACGACAGGGTTTCTCCAACGTGATATTACAGGGATAACCGAAGATGATTTGGGACATATATGGGTCAGTACAAGGAGAAATGGAGTCTTTGGTCTGACAGTATCAGAAGACTTTCAAATAGAACAAAAGAATATTGTAAGACTAGATATGAAATCAGCTCAATTGATGAGTGATAATATTGAAAGTCTATGTGCAGATAAAGATGGGAAAATTTGGATGGGAAGTCAGGAAGGCTATATATTTGTTTATAATCAAAAAACTAAGTCAATAGAAGATTTCTCGGATGTATTTGTCACCTTGACAGAGGGAATTCAGAACATGTTCATGGATGTAACAGGTCATCTTTGGATTTCTACGAATAAGAGAATTATTGAATATGACCTTCAGACAGGAGGTCAGGTCAGTTATCAAGCAGGAGAGGATGTTGTAGTAAACTCTTTTGCTAAAAACTCTTATTTTAAAGATCATTCAGGGGAAATATATTATGGTGGAAATAAAGGACTTGCAGTATTTGTCCCTTATAAGAGACTGGCAGATAAGCCGGAAAGAATACGAACTGTTATTGTAGATGTGAAGATAGGAGATAGATCCCTGCTTACGGGTAAGGTTAACGAACGCTTTAATCTGCTTAAACGAACGTTGAATCTGCACGCTGACGACCGGAATATCGAGATTGACTTCTCCTCTTTGAATTATAGTTTTCCTACGAAGATTCTGTATGCGTATAAAATGGAAGGCGTAGATAAGGATTGGGTTTATATTAAAGATGAACGCCGTTTTGCATATTACAATCAACTTCCTAAGGGGAAGCGTGTTTTTAGTGTAAAGGCAACAGATGTAAATGGACTATGGAGTAGCCTTGTCACTAAGGTAGAAGTAAATAAGGCACCTGCTTTTTATGAGACTTGGTGGGCATATACTATTTATGTTATATGTATACTATTAATCTCTTATTCATTTTATTTTAGAGTGAAACGTCGGATGCAACTTCAGCATGAATTGAAAATAATTCAAATAGATAAGGATAAATCTGAAGAATTGGCTCAGACAAAATTGCGTTATTTTACAAATATATCTCATGATTTGTTGACACCTTTGACAATCATAAGTTGTTTGGTGGAGGATGCTGAATTCCAGTATAAAAACAAGATACCTCAATTGGAGATGGTGCAATATAACGTCAGCCGTTTGAGAAGGTTGTTACAACAGATTCTTGATTTTCGAAAAGTTGAGAGTGGTAATATGACCTTGAAGGTTACTTCTGGTGATATCATAGCTTTGATTCGCAATGTCTGCTATTCTAATTTTATGCCCTTGATACGGAAGAGAAATCAAAAATTGGTTTTTGAATCTTCTGTAGAAACACTGCAAGCTTATTTTGACGCAGATAAAATTGATAAAGTAGTTTTCAATCTATTATCTAATGCTTGTAAATACACGGGAGAGAATGGACAGATTCAAGTAGTCCTATCAACATATTCTTTGGATAAGCATGCATATCTATCAATAAAGGTTATTGATACAGGGAGTGGTATAGAGCCGGAAAACTTAGATAAAATTTTTACTCGATTTTATAATAATCAGCATAGATTGTCTGGTGACACGAATGGGATAGGATTGTCGCTAACTAAAGACCTGTTAGAGTTACATCATGGTTCGATTAGTGTTGAGAGTGAGGTTGGGAAAGGAACTGCTTTTACTGTTATTATTCCTATTGATAGGGAGAGTTATACTGAAAATGAAATTAATACAGACGTACTTCCTACAAAGGAAAACATTGTAGACTCTATATTGGATTATTCGCAAGAAAGGCAAGTATCGGATGCAGAGGAAGTCTCTAATGCTGCTGGAGTAGAGAAAAATGGTATAAACCTTTTACTTGTTGAGGATAATGAAGAATTATTGTATTTAATGGAACGGCTTTTGTCAAGGCATTATCAAGTAATGTTGGCGAAAAATGGGGCAGAAGCGTTACTCATGGTTGGAAATAATGATATTGATATTATTGTTAGTGATGTTATGATGCCTGAAATGGATGGTCTTGAGTTATGTCGTAACATTAAAGGCAATTTGGAAACAAGTCATATTCCTATTATATTATTGACTGCTAAAAACAGTACGGAAGATCGGATTGAATGTTACAATGCAGGTGCTAATGCATATATTTCCAAACCTTTTGAATTAAAAGTTCTGGAAGCCCGAATTAACAATTTCCTGGCAGAAAAGAAAAATAAGCAGGAGGAATTCCGTTCTGATATAGATACCAATTTTGATTTATTGGATGCATCTGCTATTGATAAGGAATTTTTGGAGAAGGTGATAGGGGTTGTGCAAGAGAATTTGTCCTCATCTTCTTTTGATATTGTTCAACTGGCTGATACTTTAGCTATGTCCAAATCGTCACTATATCGAAAGACCAAGGCAATAACAGGATTGTCTCCGGTTGAGTTTATTCGTAATATTCGTTTGAAACAGGGGGTGAATATGTTGAAAAATAAGTCGGTTACAGTGTCAGAAGTTGCTTACGCCTGTGGATTTTCTAATCCCAAATATTTTGCAACTTGTTTTAAGGATGAATTTGGTATAACTCCCAAAGAGTATCAAAAGGCTGACGGTCAAAGTAAGTAGAATATATTTAAATATTAGATTTTGCTATGTATCAGTTATATTATATATAATTGATACATGCTTTCTTAATACCGTTTTCGTCTGTTTCTCTAGTATGATTGATATTTGAACTTAATGAATGATTTCGGAACTAATTGTTATATATAAGAATACTATTTTATTACTGCTTTGATTTTAAACCTATTTGGTCTATTTCTGTACTTCTGTATCTTTAAAGAAACATAACTTTGTCTTCCAGATGGATGAGTATTAATTCTAATTTCGATGTAAATGAAAAACAGATTTTTGATATTAAGTATTTGTTTGATCTTTATTCCTATAGTAAATGCCAGGCACTATGTTAATGAAAGTCTCTTGATAATTTCTACGGCTGAGGATTTGAGAACTTTTGCAAAATCAGTGAATAACGGAAATTCTTATCAAGGCAAAGTGGTAAAACTATCAGCAGATATTTGGCTGAATGATACTATAGGATGGAGAGAATGGAATCGACAGACAAAGGTAAAGACATGGATGCCGATTGGTACGTCAAAAGTTCCTTTTGAAGGAACTTTTGATGGTGGAGGGCACTATATTGCCGGATTATTTATAAAAACAGGTTCTGAGACTTTTAGTCAAGGCTTATTTGGGTGTTTGAAAACAGCCACAGTGAAAAATCTTCATATTCGTTATTCTCATATCCTTGCATATAATAATGTAGGTGCTCTCGCCGGTTACATCTCAAATAATACACAAATAGTAAACTGTTCAAACGGAGGAATTGTAGAAAATGAACGCAATTTTACGGGAGGGCTTATAGGATTTTCTTCCGGTCAAAACCGCATAATCGGATGTAGTAATGATGGAAAGATTTATGGTCACCGTTGTGTAGGAGGCATTGTTGGCTATTTTGAAGGAGGATCTATTTATAACACATATAATCGTGGAGAGATTATGGGGCGTTATGAACATGTAGGCGGGATTATCGGTGAGTTCTCTGAGCCTTACCAAAAGACAGTTAAAAATACAGGATTGAAAGAATTGCCCAATGATACTGTAGCTAATTGCTATAATACGGGGAAGATATTCGCTAGAGATGTGGCTGGTGGCATTGCTGGACATATGAACTTACATCCGATTGAAATAACGACTTGGAAAGTTGTATTTGCAAATAATTATAGTTCAGGCAAGATTCGTACTTCCTATCCACCTGTGACGGATGGTCTTGTTGGCGTATATGCTTATTTTACTGTATCTCAGAATCAGGTAATACCGACTATTAACCGTATTGAGCGGGATGGTGGACCTTGTTTTTGGAGTGAAGAATCGTGTAAAATTAAAGAGATACATCCTCCTCGTTTTGAGAGTGAAAAAATACGTTCAGATGCATGGAATACTATTATGTATGGAACAATGAAGATTCCGGATTCTTTCAGATATTTCAGTGATAGTGAGATGAAACAACAATCGTTTGTAGAACTGTTGAATAAGTGGATTGATGGTAAAAATATGTTTTTGCGTTGGAAATCGGATAAAGAAGAGTCAAACGGTGGTTTTCCAGTATTCGTTAATTAAAAACTAGTGATATGAAAAATAGATGTATTGTAATAATATTGCATTTGTTTATTTGGGGAATGCTTGATTGCTATGCTCAAACTGATATATTTAATAAAGATTCATTGACGGAACGTTTTGTATCTCAGCTAAGTCTTTTTCCGCAAGAGAAAGTCTATCTGCATATTGATAAGGGGACGTATATGGCGGGTGATACATTATGGTTCCGTTCGTATGTTGTAGATGCCACTTTGCATAAACCATTGCAAAATAAGTATATATATGTAGATTTGGTCAATCCATTAGATTCTATTGTATCGCAGGCGTTAGTACGTCCTGACGGAGGTGTTTATCAGGGTTATTTGCCTTTATCGCGTGAGTTGGTTGACGGTGATTATACTTTGCGGGCTTACTCGAAGTATATGCTACAAAATGGCGGCGAGTATATATTCAGGAGACCGGTGAGGCTTGTGACCGTGATGTGGAATAAAGTGAATATGAAATCTCTTTCTCGTAATAGCGGACGGTCTGGAACGATGGAATTGTCTTTTACTACTGGAAACAACCCTATGCAACTTACTCGAGCAGAAATGTCTATAAAACATAAGTCAGATATTAGATTGAAATTGTCCGAAGCAAAGGATGCCTTTAGAGTGGAGTGGGGGAAGAATGACTGGAAAGAAAACACTTCGTGGTTGCTGTCAATAAAAGATTCGGAGAATAATGTATATAGCCGTTTTTTACCGATATATACTTGCAATGAGGATTATGATGTGTCATTCTATCCTGAAGGGGGGTATCTTCTGAATGGTCAGGATTGCCGCATTGCTTTTAAAGCGTTAGGACGAACAGGGAATGCATCGGCCATATCTCTGGATATAGTAGATGAGACAGGCGAAATCATAACTTCCAGTCGTACGCTTCATGAGGGAATGGGAACATTTATGTTAACTCCGGAAGCAGGAAAGTCATATGTGGCAAAATGTACCAATGAATTCGGGCATAGTAAAGAATTTAAATTACCTCTTGTCGACAATATGGCTTTGCATGGATTGAGAGTGGATGTGCAGCGTGATAATTTTAGGGTATCTTTATTGTCTGCTATGGGAGCGCCTTCCGAACCTCTTTATCTTGTAGCTCATGTTCGTGGGATCATTGTTCTTGCTGAGGAATGGAAGGGACCGCAGAAAAAATATTTATTACCTAAACAATATTTTCCAATGGGAGTTGTTCAATTCTTACTGTTGAATCAAGAAGGCCGAATATTAAGCGAACGTTTAGCTTTTTCTGACTCCTATAATCCGCTGGCTTGCAATTTGACAGTTGATGGATTACTTGCGCAAAAACGTGAGGCAATATCAGTTAATGTCAATCTGCATGATGCTAATCAGCAGCCTTTGAAAGGAATTTACTCGGTATCGGTAGTCGACAGTAAATTTGCTCCTGTAGATTCTTGCTATAATATTCTTTCTCACTTGTTGCTTACATCGGAGGTAAAAGGAAACATACAATCTCCGGGATTTTATTTTAAAAAGGGGAACTCTTCAGCTCGTAACTCTCTCGATTTGCTGATGTTGACGCAGGGGTGGAGACGATACGACTTAGCGGGGGTCATTCAGGGGAAATATCAAACTCCGGTACGGGATATACATACTGAAATGGCTATTCGGGGACGTACTGTAGCTGCCGGCGGACTACTTGCAAGTGATGAACATTTAGTTACTATTGCTGGGACAGGTAGTCTGAAAGGGTTCAAGCGAGTTACTTCTACAGATCCAAAGGGATACTTCTGTTTTGATAGCATTGCTTATGCCGATGGAAGCGGATTTCATATTGATGCAATGAATTTAAAGGCCAGACGCACTAAATCGATTGAACTATTGGAACGGAGCTATCCTCAAGGAATGACTCCCTATCCTCAAACTCCGTTACACGATGATTCTATACGGAAAGTACAATCGGAAGATATGGAAACAATGACCCGGTTGGAAAATCTACATTTTCTGCTTCAAGATGTTGTGGTGAGAGCTCCAATGTGGGGGAGTCGCGATTACCGTATGTTTACAGACAAGGAAGTTGTACGTTATAAGGATATGCGTACATTGTTGAAGAGCCAGGGGTTGACTGTTGCCACTTTGGCTGAAGAACCTGAGGAAACACAAATGAGGGTGAAAGCTGACGAAACCCTGGCTGTCAGAGATACAGCAATGTTGTCGGGTGATGAATTTGATGCGGTAGAGAGTGTTTCCTCTCGTGATGCTCAAGTGGAAGATATGATTTATTATGGCGACCAGCGTATTTTGTTATTTGTTGATGATAATTATTGTAAACCGGATATTTTAGTGAACTGGATAATGCCCGGTGATATTGAAAATATGGTATTGGTGAAAGATGTAGAGCGCAATCGGGCAAACTTTTTATTGCGGGGAACATTGAAATGGAGCGAGAAATATTATTTGGACAGGGGATACGATTTATGTCATGCTTACTGTCGCATTCCGTTGGGACGTGAAAAAATTGCGGTTCTTAATGTTACAACTAAAGATGGATTTGATTCCCGTTGTTTGGGATGGTGGTCGAAATATTATATGAATACGCAACAAAGGAATCATCGGAATACTACTTTTTATCCTTTAGGTTATCAGACACCGGTTGAGTTTTATTCACCTAAGTATGATAATGCGGCTAAAAAGAATAATGAAATCCCAGATTTACGTACTACACTTTATTGGAGTCCGAAACTGGTTACAGATGAACGTGGAAACGCTACTTTTTCATTTAGTACTTCCGATCATCCGGGAAATTACTTTGTTTGTATTGAGGGTATCTCAGAGAGTGGCGAATTGGTTCATATCATGAAGGTCCTGATGCCGTGAATGATTTTTATACCTTTTCTGAATGATTTCAGGAAACAAGAGGAAAAAAGGAGCTCTGATTCAAATTTGAACCTTTATGAATGGATTTAGGACTTTATTTGAAGAAAAAATGCTGTGATTTGCAGTATGAATATTTTGATTCAATAAACGTTAATTAATTATTTCTATAATCTTTAAAATCTGAAAGCTGATGAAAAATGCAATAATTTGTGCTATTGTTGCTTTATTGGGATTTGGAAGCGAAATGAGAGCTGCCCGAAGTATCGGAGATTTATTAGTTTCGAATGATAGTATTTCACCGGATGGTAGTATCGGGCTGTTAACAGCAAAGGTGGATTCTATCAGTGGTACCATGGAAAATGCTAGAATCTATAAACTGAAGGATACCCTTGATTTATGGAAACAGTCCCGTTCACCTTACATTTCCGTACAGCAATATTTGAAGGGGACAATACCGGGAGTGTATGTACAAGAAAATACTGGTGAACCGGGAAGTATGCAACAGATGTTGATTCGCGGATTATCTTCTCCTGTATTTTCTAAAGGTGACATGTCTTCTGCGCAACCGGTTGTTTTTCTTAATGGTATTCCATTATTGACGAATGACGCTTTTGTGTATAATGTTAAATCGACAGAAGTGAATCCTATTGGTACTGCCACTAATATCCTGGCAGGCCTGAACCTGGATAATGTTGCTTCCATTGAAGTGGTGAAAGATGCCGCCCGATTGGCAAAGTTGGGACCTCTGGCTGCTAACGGTGCTATTTTAGTTAATATGAAAGACGGTTTTTATGGTGGCAAAAATATGTTCATTCGCGCTAATGGCGGTATTGCCATTCCCCCGTCAGATGTTAAAATGACTAATGCTGCTAATGATTATGCTTTCCGTATGCAATTTGCCGATTATTGTACGACCGATATGCAACGTACTGCTTATTTAAATAAAATGCCTGCATGGACAAAGGACATTCGTGATATGAATTTCTTCGGCAAACCGGGATGGGCGGATGATTATTATAGCGTGGCACCTCTCTATAATTTCAGTGCCTCGATGGGGAGCGGAGGCAAGTTGGCCAATTATATATTTATGCTTGGCTATACAGGAAATAATGGTGTTGCGGATAAAACCAGTTTTGATAAGCTGACAGCCAGTTTTGCGTTAAATATGAAATTGATGGATCAGTTAGGTATGTCTTGTCTGATTAATGCTTCGCGTATATCGCGCAATGGAAATCGTAATTTGCTTGACCGCTATGCTGAAATTGAATATTTACCGGATTTGACGACTCCACTTTCTCCGGTTGCTTCTGTTTATAAGTCTTATCTCGATCTTTATGAAGAGTATAAGAAAAATGATAATTTGAATAATCTGTTGAATGGATATTTGGCACTTAATTATGACTGGAAGGGCTTGTTGGTCGATACACGTTTATTGTTAGACTACAATACTAATGTGCGTCACGTGTTTTGGCCTATGGACATGATGGAGTCAGTTAATTATGTATCCAATTATTCCGGATATAATCGCCGGCTTATTTGGCAATCATCTGCAGATTATAATTTGAACTTCAATCAAAAGCATTTTCTGGGTTTGGGTCTTCAGGCTATTATCATGAAAAGTGTTCAGCATTATAATTATACACAAGGTTATGATGGTAAAGATGACACGAAACCTACTACAAGTGGTGGTGGATTTGCATATATGAAACGCTATGTAGACAAAATGACTAATAATATGGTGAGTACTTTATTCTCAATTGATTATAGGTATAAAGATTTTTGGGGTGCACAACTTATCTTGCGTGGAGACGGCTCATCTAATATACAGAAAGATAGTCGGTGGTTGTTCACGCCGGCAGTCAGTGCAAGCATAAATTTGAAAAATATGTTTTTGCGGGATGTTGAAAAAATATCCGATTGGGCATTACGCGGATCATGGGCTAGGATAGGTCGTTACCAGGATAACAATAGATTTGCAGCAGGTCCGCAATATACGGGAGAAGAACTGAGTGGTATCGGACAACCGGTAATGTCTTCTTATTATGGATATGCTTCAATTGCTCGTCCCTATAATACAGGTTGGATAGGCTACGGTCTGGGTTGGCCCTATTCCGATAAATGGAATGTGGGGATAAATTCAGCTTTCTTTAACAACCGTTTGTCTGTGGATATAGAATATTACAACAATACCGATTGCGATTTGATTACTACTGTTCCGGTAAAACAGGAATATGGGTATAAATATAAGTATGCCAATGGGATGAAAGTTCGTAATTCCGGTGTTGAAGTTACTCTTTCGGGTAAACCGTTCAATAATCCCGGTAGATTTTCGTGGGATGCATCTTTTTCATTAGCTTATAATAAGAATGAGTTATTGCAGTTACCGGAGAAGCTGGATGAACTGATTATTGGTAATCGTAAATTAAAAGTCGGACATTCAATAGATGAGTTTTGGCTCTATCAAAATGAGGGAGTCTATGTTAGCGATGCTGAAGTTCCTGAAGTTAATGGTAAGAAACTTTCTATGAGTTCCATTCCTTTTGCCAAGAATGATCCGAAATGGAAGGATCAGAATGGAGATAATGTAATCAATGAGGATGACCGGATATTAAAAGGGCATGCATTGCCGCCGGTTACCGGAAGTTTTGTGAATAATCTTAAGTGGGGACGTTTTGATTTGGGAATTAATTTATTTTTTGCGTTAGGGCATGATGCTATTAATTATCGTTCCTCTCAACGGTATAATTTCTTAACGCTGGAAAATTCTCCGTCACTGGAAAGTTTGCGTGAAATATTTTTTTGGCAAAGTACAAATGATAAAAATGATTATCCGGTATATAATCAGATGAGCGGTCTTACACCATATCGTGCCGAACAGGATTTGTTTTTAGAAAAGTTGTCATACTTGAAACTTCGTTCGTTGACTTTGGGATATACATTTCCGCTTCATAAGAAAGCCTATAAAGGTGGAGGTAAGAAAAAGGAAACAGGTAAGAAGAAACTTGATGGAATATATTTTTATGTGACAGGAAACAATTTGTTTACATTGACTGGCTTTAGTGGTGATGACCCGGAATTGATAGATGTTGACGGATATTATCGTGGGTACGGGCAACCTCTTTCCCGTTCGGTGATTCTTGGGGTCAAGTTTAATTTTTAATCTAATACATTTTTAGTATATGAATCAGATATTGTGTTTCAAAAGAATGATGAGACCGTTGGCCTTAGCTGCTGTTTTGTTTTGTTCTTCTTGCAGTGACCTATTGGAGAATGATAATAAATTCTTCCATGTATCTACTCAAGAACAACAGTGGAACTCATTAACCGACACCCGGTCTGCCTTGTTTGGTGTCTATGGATTAATGCGTACGGCTTTAGGTGAAAATAATACCTATTGGGCAGCGGGAGATTTGCGCATGGGAGATTTTACGGTGCGTATGCGCGATGATTTGCAAGCTATCCGTGATAATCGTTTGGATGCACCATTTGATAATATTAGGCAGATTTCTAATTGGAACCGCTTCTATAAAGTGGTCAATGCCGCTTGCGTATTTATCGAAAATGCAGGAAAAGTGTTGGAAAAGGACAACGCCTATTCAGAGACGAATTATATTTATGATGTGGCTCAAGCACGTGCTTTGCGTGCACTGGCATACTTTTATATGGTTCAAATGTGGGGAGATGTTCCTTTGATTACACAGTCTTATGATAATGGAACGTTTCCGGAAATGGCACGCACTGATGCGAATACTGTTTTAAATTATGTAGAAGGTGAGTTGCTGGCAGTATCTGATTTGTTGCCGGAATTACTTGGGTCTTCTTCTGATAAATATTATGATGGGGACGCAAATACATGGCGTGGGTTACTTCTTAACCGTTATTCTGTATATGCAGTCTTGGTTCATGTGGCAGCATGGAAAGGAAATTATGTCGATGCTGAAGCATATTCAGGGCATATTTTGGAAAATTTGCCAAATTTTATAAAAGGTACTTCCCCTTATACGACAATTGAGAACTTGGTTGCCGCAAACGGGATATTCAGCAGTAAATATAATAATGATTATAAAGCTGCACGTTTGGTTGCTTTCGGATACTACTATAATGGTGGTGAAGTGAATGAGACCGGAACTGACGGACATTTGGAATCATGGACATTGGCAGAACCTATTATTAGAAAACAATTACCTGATATTTATCTTTCACAAGATACGTTGAAAAGTATATTCATGAGTAAATTTACCACAGACAACCGTTATGGTGTGGATGAATTATCCAGCCCCGTTAAATATTTTAGTAACTACATAACGGGATTTCATTATCAATATCCGGTTTTTTCAAAGATGAAAGTGGTACGTGAAGGCGAAGATAAAACGAACAATCTAGGACTTTTCAGTTCATTCATAATTTGGTCCCGCATTGAAGACATATTATTGATACACGCAGAAGCACTGGCAATTTTGAATCGTCCGGAAGATGCGCTGGCAGAGTTGAATACGCTTCGTGCAGTACGTAACTTACGTGCTCTGTCATATGCGAAAGATTTGCGTAGTAACACAAAAGTATTGCTGAAAGAAATTTTTCAGGAGCGCAGACGGGAGTTAATGGGAGAAGGACATTATTGGTTCGACCGCATTCGTGAAGCCCGAGTAGTGGGTGATGACCGTATGATGGTGGAACTGGTAAACAATGGAGGTATTTATTGGCCTATAGCCAGTGAGGTATTACGGAACAATACTGCTATTACGCAAAATGAATATTGGAAACGTTAAATATTAAAATACTATGAATAAGAAATTATTGGCTATTGCGTGCAGTTGGGGAGCATTGCTGCTTTCTTCATGCATGGATACATCTGTTATGGAATCGGATATATCGGGAATCCCGCCTATAGGCATAGCTCATTATGATGGAACTATTTACGATTATTTACAGAATGGAGATCCGCTTTTAGGGGTTACTTATGACTCGTTATTGTATTTGCTGGATTATTCCGATGAGAATAGTAGTGTCCCTTTGAAATTTGCAGACCTGAAGACCTGTTTGCAGGATGAAGAAAAGCAATATACATTTATAGCTGCTCCTGATTCTTGTTTTAGGTTTGCGTTGAAATCTTTAAATAATTTTCGTAGATTGAATAAACTGACTATTACCGAAGAGAATATATCGGCTGGTGCAACGGAAGCGGAGAAAAATGCAATCGGTGATATGACCTTGAAAAAGCTGTTGGACTATCGTAAGGAAATAGAGCGTACCGATGATAAAAAACCGGCAGAGGAATGGACGACAGATATTTATGAATATAAGGCTCCATTGGACTCGATGTTGTGTCGTTATATGACACAAGGGTTATATGACACCGAAATGTTATCACGCGTATCTTCGGCAGAAGGACAAATTATACAAGGATTGTATTCTTATCGGATGAATTTGATGTATAAAAGGTTGCCGGCGAGTGGATTTGTCGGAAACGGTTCTAAAGATATTACATTTTATGATATGCGTAACACTTTGGAAAAGACTCGTTGGGAATCAACAAAGGTCTTATGGACAGATGTTTATACAACAAATGGTGTTATTCATGTACTTGTTCCGCAACATGAGTTTGGTTTTGGTAACTTTATTCACTATTTTAGAAATATAGGTCATGAAGAATAAAAGGAATATATGCTATAATTTGAGTAGAAATGCCTTGTTGGGCATTGTGTTACTGGCGAGTGCGGGGTGTGTAGATAAATTTCTTCCTGAAGAGAAAGATGCCTTCGATCGTGATGTTACTTTTACTCGTACTACGTTCGATCCGGTGATGGGGCATACTGTATTTTATACAGATATATGCAATGTGGGGAATTCTACTCTGCCATTATCATTTGAGATTGTAGATATGATGCACAATGATGGAACACCTGCGCCCGAACTGGAAGAATTTTATCCTGTACGTGTATGGAAGAAGCCTTATCTGGGTACGGAGAAGTCTATCGAAGAAATAAATGCGAAACGGGGTATTGAGTACCGTCGTCTGTTTGATGTTCGTAAGCATAGTGGTGAGATTATCATGTGGGGGGAAGCAAATTCCGGGATTCTCCGTTGTCAACCCGATTCCGGTTATGTTTTCAATATGGAGATAACCAATTCCGGCGGGCATAAAACGGTGAGAAGAATGCGTCTTATGCCTAAACGGGAAATGGATTATGAGCCATCTGTTTATGATTCGGAAACTGGATTGGCTATTGCGGAATACGTCTCTCCGGAAACATCCCGAATGCGATATGAGCCGTCTGGCAGTTCTTCATTTTCATATTCGATTGAGCCGGAAGATATTCATATTTATTTTCGTGAGAATAAAGATAAACAGGATGGTGCAACTTCGCTGACAATTTCTTTTTATGATCCTTCATGGAATGTGATTGATCCGCGTCGTTTCAATGAGACGAATTGGAATGGATTATTTCAGGCTGGTTTTTTGAAAGGACAGGTGGGACCGGAAAAAGTTGTTTATGATATGGCATACCCTCTTCCTTTGTTTGTAGAACAAACAAAGTATACTGATTCAAAAGGAGAAAAAGCCAGTGTCAAATTTACTACGAGCTGGTTAACGAAATATGGTTATCGGAATAATGCTTATTTTGTGTTTGACTTTGCCATTTACAAAGAGGCACATTGGGAAATGTTGGTACATTTTGCCAAAGGAATGCCACAGTTGGGAGAGATTAAAGATTAATCTTAAATGTATATAGAAATGAAAAATAGATATATCATATTATTATTTACATTGTTTATTGCTGTCACAGATGCGGTGGCGCAGCAAGAAGGCACAGTGGTGATTAGTGGAACGGTCTATGACAAGTCCGGAAATGGTGAGACATTTCCTGGCGTGAATATCAAATGTCGGGATGCGAAAACCAAAAAGACAATTCGGGGTACAGCTTCCGATTTGGAAGGAGATTTTTCTATCAAAGCTCCTGTCGGATCTGAATTGGTATTTAGTTATGTTTCTTATAAACCGACTATCTATAAAGTGAGGAAAACAGCTTCAGGCATCAGCATCTTTCTGGAGGAAGATGTCACCCAAATTGAAGAAACAGTAATTTTGGGACAGAGAAAGGTCAGCAAAGCCAACGCAACTGCATCTGCCACTGTGATTGATGCCAAAGAATTGGCTGATACACCTGTACCAAACATTATGAACTTATTGCAAGGACGTGTGGCTGGTATGGATATTCAGATGAATAATGGTTTGCCGGGTTCATCGGGAACGTATAATATTCGTGGTGTTTCAGATATTTCTATTGTTGGGGATAAAGACAATGGATGGGATTTGGCCTCTTCTGCTCCGCTCTTTGTGGTGGATGGCATTCCGCAGACAGATGTAGATGATTATAATGCAGAGGGATTGATTTCCGGGTCAGGAGTGAGTCCTATATCCAACATTCCTATAGAAGATATTGCAAACATCCAGGTTCTGAAAGATGCTGCAGCTACTTCCCTTTATGGTTCGGCAGGTGCTTATGGAGTTATCCTTATTGAAACTAAAAAAGGAGACTCTCCCAAACCACGTGTGACTTATTCTGGCAATTTTACAATATCAACTCCGCCCAGTTTGCGCGAAGTGGCGATTGGTAATGCAGAGCGTAATCTGCTAAAATGGCAGATTTTGAACAATGATACATCACAATTATATCATGGTTATCAGGACGTGATGTTTATGCCGGCTATTTCTGATAGCTTGAATCCTTATTTCAACAATAATACGGACTGGCAAGATCAGTTTTATCGTGTCACTTACAACCAGTCTCATAATATAAGTTTCTCGGGTGGAGACCATTTGTTTAATTATAAAGTCAATGGTAATTATTATACGGAAAAAGGTATTGTCAAAAATACCGATTTTAATCGTTACGCCCTTACGGGAAATATGAATTATACTTCTCCTAATTCAAAATTCACGATTGGCGTAGATATGAAAGTCGGATTTACGGACAATAGTACCGGTAGTGGGAATGCGGTTTCGCAATCAGGGGTAGCGAGCGGTGCCAGCGCTTCGTCACTGCTGCCACCACCTTCTCTTTATTCGGCTTCCGTTACGGCTTTGCAAGTATTTGGGGTTGAAAATTCTACGGTTAAATCCAATTATTCTGCAACAATGAATTTGGGATATACCTTGCCGTTTAATATCAAATGGAAGGGAACATTTAATTACTCTTATAACTCTACAGAACAAGAGAAGTTTACGCCTGCGCTACTGAGTGACAGCAAATATTCTGCCGTAGCATATAATTATAGTGCCAATGAATCAAAAGTATACATTGATACTCATTTTTCCCGTCAGTTCGATTTGAAATATGTCAGATTGGGGCTAACGACAGGTGTCCGGTATAATTCTCGCACATCAACAGGAAACAGCATAACATATACAGGATTACCGAATGATTATATCATCGGTCCCGTTGGCCACGGTAAATCGGAAGGAAAAGCTAATATAAGTGAAAATCAAAGTACTTTCTCCGTTATTTTTACTCCGAGTTTTTCTCTCAAAACCAGCCAGTCATTTAAGGCAGGCGGTGACAAATATATTTTTGATCCGGCGTTCAGCCCGGAGTTGAGTTCTGTGTACGGAACCCGCACAAAATGGAACTTAAATCCAAGTATGGGCTTCCGGTGGAATATCGGTTATGAAAACTTCATGGAGCGGTTAACCTGGTTGGATAATATGAGTTTTCGTCTTACATGGGGGCAGGTTGTTAAGTATAAAGCTACCCGTTATGATGTATTCGGTACATATGACATTGATCCGGGAAATACTTATAATGGTGAATCATATATTCCGATCAATTATGATAAGTTGCCCAATATAAACTTGGATCCTATCACTACAACTACTTGGAACTTCGGTTATGACATGTCTGTGTTTAACAGCCGTTTAAGTACAAGTATCGATGCTTATTACCGTCAGGTGGATAATCAGCTTAGCAATATTGATTTACCGGATCATTCCGGATTTAAACAGGTGAGAAGTACGGAAGTGAGTTTGGTTAATTATGGATTGGAAGTTTCTTTAAGAGGAAAACCATTGCCTGTACAAAGCAAATGGAATTTGTTAGTCGGATTAAACTTCGCGCTGAATAGGGATGTGATAACCAAATTGCCCAATGAAGCCCGTCAGATTTTGAACAGTGATGCGTGGGTAGCAAATCGTTTGGGTGGTAATACGACTTCGTTGCTACTTTATATAAATAAAGGCGTATATGCAACAGATGAGGATGTACCGGTAGATCCTGCAACAGGTAAGCGGCTTCGTTTGGGAAGTAGCAAAACGGATGAGGGTTATTTTAAGGCAGGTGATCCTATTTGGGTGGATGTTAATGGAGATTATGTCATTGATGATAAAGACCGGGTGGTGGCGGCTGACGCTCGTCCGAAACTGACCGGTGGTTTATTTTTCAATTTGAGTTATAAAGAGTTCTCTGTACATGTAAATACATCTTTTGTATTTAAACGTGATATTGTGAATTCAGTATTGGCTAAAACGTTCCAGTCATATAACAATCCGGTGAGGAAAAAGATTGATGAATTACGAAAGAACGCGGCTTTGGCCCCGATTGAGAGTTATAACTTTTGGACAGAGAATAATCGTTATAATGCGGTTTATCCGAATCCTTATAATTACCATCATAACAAGGTGATTGACCCTTTTAGGGAGGAGCAGACACTCTTTTTGGAAGACGGTTCTTATTTTAAGCTGAATACAGTATCGTTATCTTATCGTTTCCCGACACAGTGGCTTAACTTTTTCAAGGTGAGAGCTGTCACATTAAAAGCATCGGTCAACAATATCTGGACATTCTCCAGTTATTCGGGTATCAGTCCTGAAAATGTAAATGGTTTGGGACGTGATCACTCGGGTGGTTATCCGAGTAGCCGTACTTGGACAGTGGGTGTAGCATTAAGTTTATAACTTTTAAAATACGAGAATTATGCTAAAATATATACATATAGGATTGTTGTTTATTTTTGTATCTGCTTTTTGCGGATGTAATTTGGATACGGATGATGAAGACAAGATGCCGGGGGATAAATTTTGGGATGGTTCGGCTGCCAATGCGGAAGCATTTATGCTGAGCGTTTATCAGAATTTGCGTACGGCTACTACCGATAACGGATTTTTCCTTTATGCCGGTGATATTCGTTGTGCACCTATCACAGGATTAAAGACAAATAATTACCTCTATTTGGTGCAGAATAATATGAAAGGCTATAAAGGGGTAAAAGATAGTAAAGATGAGGGAAGTTCTTCTGATTTTGGCGCTATTTATAATTGGAGGAATATGTATAAGGTTGTACAAAGCGCAAATATAATGATTGAAGAGGTTTCCAATGTGAAAGAATTATCGTCTGGTGAGATTGAACGCTATCGGGCGGAGTCCCGTTTTTTGCGTAGCCTTGCTTATTTTTTCATGGTGCGTATCTTTGGTGATGTGCCTTATTATACGGAAGCCTATTATTCTGCGCCGCTTCCCCGGACCGATAAGCAGGTCGTTTTAAAGAATTGTCTGGCTGACTTACAGTCACTGTTGGATAGCGATCCTGATAAATCGATTTTGCCATGGCGCAATGGAAATGGCAGTTTGCGGGCCAATCGCGGGGCTGTATTGACATTGATGATGCATATGAATATGTGGCTGGCATTTTTTGATGAAACCAACGCTGTAGCTTATTATGATGAGGTGAAACGTTTGGCGGAAACGGACTCGTGGATTGATAGTGATGTTTATTCCTTGCAACCGATGGATCAGATAACGGAAGTATTTAAGGGCGAGTCTAATGAAGGATTGTTTGAAATAGCACAGAATGTGACTATGGGAGAGATATTTAAGACAGATCACATGTGGTGTACAAGGGTAGTATACCAGGTACGGAATAAAACCAACCCGGATTTTACCTACAGTGAAGTCTTCTTGAAACAGCTTTATCCCAAAGAGATTGAGGATAAACGGAAAGATAGATGGTTTAATAATTTGTATAATGTTGACGATGAACATGTTAGCATAATACGGCCTATTGAAATTGTGAAATTGCTGAATGCTGACAGTTATGGGAAGAATACGATTCCCAATGCCGGCAATTATATTGTGTTCCGTTTGGCTGATGCTGTCCTGCTTTATGCAGAGGCATTGAATAATCTTGGTGAAGATGATAAAGCCTTGGAAGAAGTCAATCGTATCAGGCAGAGGGCGGGTGCTCCCGATTTCACGACCGAAGATGATTTGGACGCTTCTATCTACTGGGAGCGTGTACGCGAATTGATGGGCGAAGGCCAGTATTTTTACGATTTGGTTCGAACGCAGAAAATCTGTGATACAGATTTTGCGACTTTCTCTGACGAAAGCGGGCATCGGGAGAAAAAGGCTGACCTCAAACAAGGTTCATGGACATGGCCTATCTATAAGAAAGCGCTGGATAATAATCCGTATATGACAAAGAACTTGTATTGGGAGTAATTTAGAACTGAATAGCATATGATTATGAAAAATAGTGGCAGAAAAATATTTTTAGGAATGTTTGCGTTATTGCTGGTGACCTTCTCACTCGGTAGTTGTAATAGTGATGATTATTTGGTGGACGGCGGAAAAAGCAATCCATATTACGAAGGGAATGTTATGCAGTATTTGGAATCGCGTCCCGATTTGTTCAAGGATTTGGTGAAGATTATTAAATTGACTAAATGGGAGAATATTCTGACGAATGAAGATGTAACTTTCTTTGCACCAACAGATTTTACAATCACTAAAAGTGTGGATTTAATGAATTCTTATTTATATAATTAACGTGAGTTCGATGAAAATTAAGTGATTGAAAAATTGG
>UMFP01046461.1_pt1 | contig 70542 bp, 46 predicted proteins | sample 1965031 | NCBI WGS metagenome assembly UMFP01 (sample SAMEA4836048, study PRJEB28245) | human gut metagenome | biome: gut microbiome; material: fecal sample | place: Denmark | collected 2008
AACTTTGTTAAGCGTACCGTCGTAAGCTTTTTCTAATTCTTCGTGGCTTGCGCTTGTTACTGCTTCGCCGTTTTCATAAGCATCCCAGTTGAAGTCTTCAATAGGAGCTACGTTCTTTAAGTTTTCCATTAATAAATAAATTGTTTAATACTTTAATTAAATAAGACATTATATTATCTCTAAATCGGGCGCAAAGGTAGAAATATTTTCTTGATTGACAAAAGAATGGCTGAATAAAAGATGCTTGTATCCGTATTTTTTGTAATATTGCAAGTCTTAATATATACAGTTTTTGCCATGGACGAGAGATTGGACAAAGTCAAGGTACAGTTCAGCTATTTGCCGCTCATTAATTTTGCGATACAACAAAACAGTGCACCGGTCATTCATCAGCTTTCTATAGAGAACGCAACATCTGCCCCGCTAAAGGACATACAAGTGCAAATCACGGCTGAACCGGCTTTCGGCAATGCTGTCCCGACAGTTATCGAGCTGATTCCGGCACATGGCACGGTATCTTTGCAGCCCCTTTCTCTCACGTTATCGGCCAATTACTTCACGCAATTGACCGAACGTTTGTCCGGCAACCTGAAGATAGAAATCACTTCCGAAGCATCGCTGATATTTACGCAGACCTACCCTATCGACATTTTGGCTTATGACCAATGGGGCGGCCTCAATGTGCTTCCAGAAATGCTGGCTGCCTTTATCACTCCCAATCACACCGCCATCTTACCTATTATAAAAAGGGCGGCCGCTATTTTGGGGCAATGGACAGACAGCCCGTCTCTCGACGAATACCAGAGCCGCAACCCGGACAGGGTGAGAAAGCAGATGGCTGCCATTTATACCGCCATCTCCGAACAGCAGATTATATACAGTACCATTCCCGCTAGCTTCGAAGAATACGGGCAACGTGTCCGGCTGGCTGACTCCGTGATGGCTCAGAAATTGGGAACTTGTCTCGATATGTCCCTGCTCTATGCTTCGTGCCTGGAAGCTATCGGGCTGAACCCGCTTATCATCATCACTCAAGGGCACGCTTTCGCAGGAGCGTGGCTAGTGCCGGAAACGTTTCCCGATCCCACCGTGGACGACGTTTCTTTATTAACCAAAAGAACGGCCGAAGGAATCTACGACATCACTTTGGTGGAGACGACCTGCATGAACATGGGACACCAGTCCGACTTCGACAATGCCGTGAAGAAAGCGAACGGCAAGCTGACGGACGGAAGTAATTTCATGCTTGCGATAGATGTGAAGAGAGCAAGACATTCGGGGATTCGTCCCATCCCTCAACGCATATTGCATGGACAGACATGGGAAATAGAAGAGAATGAACCTGTTGTCCCAAAGAATACAGTACATGTCACCCCGCAAAGTATTAATCCTTATGATTTATCGGGCACCGAAACGCAGACTGTCATTACCAAACAGCTATTGTGGGAAAGACGTTTGCTCGATTTAAGCCTGCGCAATAATCTGCTGAACATCCGTATTACTAAAAATACACTCCAACTTATTCCGGCAAATCTCGCCTGCCTGGAAGATGCTTTGGCTGAAGGAGAAGAGTTCCGTATCCTTCACCACCCTGCCGGTTGGGAAAGTCCGGCTATGGAGTTCGGTATCTATTCATCCGTTCCCGAATCCAATCCGATAGTCGATTTCGTCAATTCGGAACTTTCACAGAAAAGGTTACGTTTTTACTTGTCCGAGAATGATTTAGGCAAAGCATTGACTCATCTCTACCGTTCTTCGCGTACATCTATCGAGGAGAATGGAGCTAATACACTGTATCTTGCCCTTGGATTGCTGAAATGGTATGAGACTCCTTCCAGCGAACGTCCCCGCTATGCGCCAATACTATTACTACCGGTCGAAATCATCCGCAAATCAGCAGCTAAGGGATATGTAATCCGTTCCCGTGAAGAGGAGACGATGATGAATATCACTTTACTGGAGATGCTCCGCCAAAATTTTGGAATCAGCGTGCCCGGATTAGACCCATTGCCTTCCGACGAAAGTGGCGTAAACGTGAAATTAATCTACTCTATCATCCGAAGCAGCATCAAGAACCAACGCAAATGGGACGTTGAGGAACAAGCTATCCTTGGCATCTTTTCTTTCAATAAGTTTATCATGTGGAATGACATTCATAATAATGCCCACAAACTGGTTCAGAATAAAATCGTATCGAGCCTCATCAACGGAAAGATTGAATGGGAAGCCGCCACGGAAGAAATAGATGCTACCTACATGGACAAGCAACTGTCTCCTGCCGATATTGTACTGCCTATCATCGCCGATTCTTCGCAACTGGAAGCCATATACGAAGCGGTACACGACAAGACATTTATCCTGCACGGCCCACCGGGAACAGGAAAGTCGCAAACGATTACCAATATTATCGCCAATGCTCTCTATAAAGGAAAACGGGTATTGTTTGTAGCGGAAAAGATGGCTGCCCTTTCCGTTGTCCAAAACAGACTGGCTGCCATCGGCCTTGCTCCGTTCTGCCTGGAAATTCATTCCAATAAGACAAAGAAATCCACAGTCATCTCACAACTGAAAGAGACGACCGGAATTATCAGGAAAACGCCGCCCGAAGAATTCAAGAAGGAAGCGGAACGCTTGTTGAACCTGCGGGCGGAATTGAATAAATATATCGAAGCTCTGCATAAAGAGTACCCGTTCGGAGTTTCATTATACGATGCGATTATTCATTATCAATCGTTGGATGCCGAGCCTTGTTTCAATATTCCTCAAGGCTATCTGGAGAAATTGGATAAAGATACGTTTACGCAATGGGAAGATGCCGTTGAATCTTTGGTAAGAACGGCCAATGCGTGCGGGCATCCGCATCAACACCCGTTGACGGGTATCTTCATTACAGAATATTCATCTGCCGTAAAAGACGAAGCCGCCCGAACGCTCACCGAATTTATCGACTTGCTGAAGGCTATCCAACAGAAACTGGTTACATTATCCGCGCTTCTGAAAGATACGGAGATGCATCCCACACGTACAGACTTTCAGACGATTGCGAATATTATCCGAAGAATACTCGATATTCCCGAACTTACTCCCGGTTTATTGACTCTGCCATTGTTGAATGAAACTCTTGATGAATATCGTGAAGTAGTGAATCATGGTCGTAAACGTGACGAATCAAGAAAAGCTATCGAAACTGGATTTACAAAAGAAATCCTGCAAGTGGATGCCGGGAACATGTTAGCCGAATGGAACCGGGTATCCGCCCAATGGTTTCTTCCGAGATATTTCGGACAGAGAAAAATAAAGAAGGCTCTCCATATCTATGCCCTGAAAGCCATTGAACCGGATGCTATCCAACCTTTACTTCATCAGATTATTCAATATCAGGAAGAGAACAAAGCCGTTCAGAAATATGCAAGCCAACTGCCGTTCCTGTTCGGACGATTCGGAAAGAATGAAGACTGGAATACCATTGAGCAGATTATCAATGACATGATTTCCCTTCATTCGCATCTGCTGAACTATTCGAAAGACATAGCCAAAGTTTCACAAATCAAACAGAATCTGTCTGCACAACTGGCTGAAGGCATACAGACATTCAGAGATATTCATGCCCAGTCTCTCAATGAAATCTATCAGTATTCGGATACACTCGCGAATATAGAGCACAGGCTTTCCGAAACGTTGGGAATATCCATAGCGGAACTCTATATCAATTCGGCTGACTGGATTCATACAGGCATATCAAAAGCCCAAACGTGGAAAGAAAATCTGGATAAACTCAAGGACTGGTATCAATGGCTGCAAACCTACCGGACGTTGGATAAACTTAACATCGGATTTATCGCAACGGAATATAAGGAGAAGAATATTCCTACTTCCCAACTTGCTGACAGCTTTTATAGAAGTTTTTACCAGTGCGCTATTCAGTATATCATTTCCAAGGAGCCAACCCTGGAGTTGTTCAACGGCAAGATATTCAATGATATAATAGCGAAGTACAAACAAATATCGACTCAATTCGAAGAAACCACCAAGAAGGAATTATTTGCCAAGTTGGCTTCCAACATTCCATCTTTTACTCACGAAGCCATTCAAAGCTCCGAAGTCGGCATACTCCGAAAGAACATCCGGAACAATGCCCGTGGCATATCCATCCGTAAGTTGTTCGACCAAATTCCGACTTTGCTGTCGCGTATGTGTCCGTGTATGTTGATGAGTCCGCTTTCCGTAGCTCAGTTCATTGATACGGACGCGGATAAATTTGACCTGATAGTCTTTGACGAAGCATCGCAGATGCCGACTTATGAAGCCGTAGGCGCCATTGCCCGGGGTAACAATGTGATTATTGTAGGCGACCCGAAACAGATGCCGCCTACCAATTTTTTCTCTGTCAATACCGTTGACGAAGATAATATCGAGATGGAAGATTTGGAAAGTATTCTTGATGACTGCCTTGCTTTGTCTATTCCATCGAAGTATTTATTGTGGCATTATCGAAGCAAGCACGAGAGTCTTATCGCTTTCAGTAACTCCGAGTACTACGACAATAAACTGATGACTTTCCCGTCGCCCGATAATATTGAATCCAAGGTAAGGCTGGTGTCTATCAACGGGTATTATGACAAAGGTAAATCCCGTCAGAATCAAGCCGAAGCGCAAGCGGTGGTCGATGAAATAGAAAGAAGGTTGAGAAGCGAAGAATTAAGAAAGAAGAGTATTGGCGTCGTTACTTTCAGTATTGTTCAGCAAGCCTTAATAGAAGATTTATTGTCCGACCTCTTTATCTTCCACCCCGAACTGGAAACTCTGGCTTTGGAATGTGAAGAACCGCTATTTATCAAGAACCTGGAGAATGTGCAGGGAGATGAACGGGATGTGATTCTCTTTTCCGTGGGTTACGGCCCGGACGCCACAGGACGTGTCAGCATGAACTTCGGCCCGCTAAACCGGGCAGGTGGAGAAAGAAGGCTGAATGTGGCTGTTTCCCGCGCCCGGTATGAGATGATTATTTATTCTACCTTAAGGTCGGACATGATAGACTTGAACCGGACTTCTTCCATTGGTGTAGCCGGACTGAAACGCTTCCTTGAGTATGCGGAAAAAGGGACAAGAAATATAGTCAACAGTGCCGCTAATCCGCTATCGGACACATCAGCTTCTATCGAGAATATCATAGCTGATAAATTGCGTTCACTGGGATATACTGTACATACCGACATCGGATGCTCCGGTTATAAGATAGACATAGGAATAGTAGATACTCAAAACGGGTCTAATTATCAACTTGGCATTATCTGTGACGGAAAGAATTATCAGCGTACCAAGACTGCACGCGACCGGGAGATTGTTCAAAACAATGTCCTGAAAGCACTCGGCTGGACTATCTGTCGTATATGGACAATGGACTGGTGGGAAAAACCAGATGAAGTAATTGCATCCATACAGCAGGCAATCTCTCGAAAGAAAGAATCCGAAACAAACGCGGAGACCGATACTGCGCAGACAAATACCACTCCGGCAACCATAACGGAAGAAAAACAAAACGAGAAGCCTGCTTCAACCCCCAAAAGGAGTACTAATGAAGTCTCATTACTTCTCAAAACGTCACCGACTGCTACTGAAAAGCAAACAGTTTCCACATTGGTTGTCCCAAGTAGACTACAGGATTATGAGTCCACCAAAGTCACTCCGGATAAATATCTGCCCGAAGATTTCTTCCTCCCGGAAAGTTATCCAGTCCTTACTTCCCAAATACAGAAAATAATAGAAAACGAAGCTCCGGTCAGCAAATCCCTGCTTTGCAAAAAGATTCTGTCCGAATGGGGAATCAGCCGTTTGGGGCCACGGATAGAAGCACATATAGAAACTGTGTTTAAGGCACTGAATACATATAATACAGAACACGACGGATATGTTTATTGTTGGAAAGACAAAGAACAGTGCAGTTCATATCTAGCTTACCGACCGGATTCCGACCGGGATGTGACTGATATATCTCCTGAAGAAATAGCCAACGCCATCCAGCAGATACTCACCGACTCCATCAGCCTGCCTATGGCAGATTTGATAAAAGCATGCGCACAGACTTTCGGTTTCCCCCGTATGGGTTCGATCATAGATGCCGCCATGCAGAGAGGTATCCGCGAAGCAGTGAAAAGAAATTACGCAAAAATGGAAAATGGACGGGTAACGATTGCCAATTAATACCGTTTGCCAATTAATACCGTTTAAGACTGATTAATAATGTTTCTCCAGACGTTTCAGGGCGATAATAGAATCGGATACATAAGCGTTATCCGGTTCTATCGACCGCCAATAACAAAGTTCCCCGATCAGCCGTTTCAGATAGGCAGGGTCGTTTGAACCGATTCTACGTTGATGTTCCACCAATCCTTTTGTCAGGATGAAATAGACATTCTTCCGAATCTCCCGCTTTCTTGTTTTAGGAATCGTCAGCTTCACACCGGAGCTGACAGATACGCCTGTGATAATCTTCCTGTCATACTCATGCAGGAAACGGGTCTTTTTATGATTCGGTTCAAACTTCTCGTCACGGATTATCTGTTTAATCCGAGGGATTATCTGTTCTTTCGGGAACACGTCGCCCGAGAAAGTCAGGTCATCGGCATAGCGGGTATATGTCAACCCGTACTCTGCTGCCAACGCCGCCAATTTCTTATCCATCTCATAGCCGACAATATTACTCAATGCAGGACTCGTAGGAGCTCCCTGCGGTAAACTATTATGCAGGCAACATAATGTTCTAAATACTTTCGCCACATTTGCCGGATAACCCATCTTCTCGAATGTCGCCTTCACCCTCGGGCTTCGTATAGAAAAGAAAAAATCATGAATATCCATTTTCAACACATACCGCTTTCCCAAATGAGGACTGGCATTGTCAACTACCGAGCGTCCGCATCGGAATCCGACTGCTGCCGGATGGATGGTAGTCACCGATGATAAGATTCGGGAGTTAATAGTTGTTTGGATAGATTGGAGTTCTTTGAGCGGAGCAGAAATCATACGATATCCACCCCTTCTTTTCCTCACCCAAAACTCATGGTAATGGGTAGGGATGTTTTCAAGTATTTCTTTCAGTCTGTTTGCTTCCACACCCAACAGGCTGGCGCACCAAACGACCGATTCATCATCAAACTTAGGTACATACGGAGATTGCGGAGCAGTAACCCCTAAAGCTCGTCGAAGCCAAGCGCCATGCCCGGATTCAGACTTGGAAGCACTTTCTTCCTTCCCACCACTAGCTGTTGCTTTCCACCTTTTATACCCCTCCTGTTTCCTGCTCGAAGAAATCATCTTATAAATCAGGAAACCGGTGATTATAAGTATTGTTATTAAAATACCGTCCATTTTGTATCATGTATATAAAGAAAGAGAGAAGAGGATGAGTTATTTACTAAAATAAATTTAAGGTATTTATACCTAAGAATTTATTTTCTAGGAAAATACCTGTGCTTATGAGGCGACTACACCTCTTTTGTGCTAAATTTTGCCCTCATCCTCTTCTATACAAAGATAGAAAATTCTTTCGATTTATGCAAAAAGAATGTCAAAAACTATCGGTTGAACAACTCAAATGTAAATTTGCAGCCTATTCCGCCGAAATTCCAATTCTCACTGCTCACAAAAACTCCGACATCAAAAATATGTGTGCCGATGCCATACCCTACTTCCATGTAAGGTTGAAGATGGGGCATGCAGAGGGCGCTTACGTAAATACGTTCATTCTGTACATAACGTGTATATTTCATCAGATGCTTTAATATCAGAAATGGCGCCTCATAAGTGAAATGCCCGCGTACATAACGGCGGGAAGAGTTATACCAACGTCCGTCGAGCACTTGAAACACTCCGCCGATTTCATCGTTCCACCCCACAGGAAGATTGCGACGGGAGAAGTTGGCGAAATCCACGAAATACAATTCATCCTGATTGGTGAACGCGCCAAATCCGAAACGATAATAGATATTGCGCATCAGTCCCAACCGGATTTGATGTTGAAGGTCGAACTCTATCCTTTCATATTCGCCTGTGCTTTTGAATACTCCTTTGATGCCTCGCTCGTAATCGACCGAGAAAGTAGGATATAAGGAACGGAGATTTATTTTTCGTTTTCCATTCATATAATAGTAAAGTCCCGGCGTCCATTCCACCCGGATACGGGGAGCGAAACTGATATAGGTATTCTTGAATTTCTCCATAAATTCAGGGGGTGGCATTGGATAGTCACCGGTTATCACGAAGCGGGAAGGCTCTACGGCCGTTCTCTTATGGGCGGAGAAACCCAGACTTATATCCAAACCATTGACTACCTCTACGGTATGGCGAAAATTAAAATACAAGTCTTTGAAATAATCAAGATGAATCAAATCGAAATTGAAGATGCTGTCCGGCATGGCTTTCAACTCATCCAACACCTTACTGCTATAAATACGGTTACCGTTACCTACATTCAGACGGAAGAATCCACGCTTCTGCGGCCAGTACTCGAAATCGGCATTCAATGACCAGTAGAATTCCTTACGCGTGAAATTATATCCGAGTTTAGGCACAACGCGAAGCAGTTTGTCTCCTCTGAAAAGACGGTTGTAACGAAAATCCTGCCGATAAGACAAACCGTTGCTTCCACTATAACTGAACAGAAGCGGATTGATGAACGGAGAGAAACGGACACTTCCGATATTGGAAAGATTGAACTTATAATCTTCCACCATCAGGTCGCCCATTGTTCCCCAAAAAGCCTGGCTCTTGGATGGCTTCTGTATAGTAGCCGTATCACGTCTCAGCCGATAATCATGGTACAATTTCTTCTCACTTTCATTCAAAGGGATAGGTCGCATGATGGCAAAGGTCGAAGCATCTGTCTTATAGGCATTCGTGTCGCATTGCAAAGAGAAAGATTCCGAGAGATTATAATTCGTCTTCTCTTTCTTACGCACTTTCTTTTCTTTCAGTTCAATGGATTTATAATCCAAAGAAGCAGTATAGTTGCCATCAACCTTATTTCCGAGGAATTTAAAAAGAGCTTCCACATCATAACGTACAGGCAGAAATTCATTTTTCTTGCCTACGTCTCCCATCTTAATCCAGCAGGTGAAAGTTATCAGTTCCGACCGTCCCGAAAAACGTATTTCACGGACACTCCAGACATTACTGCTGACAATCATATATCCGCCTACAAGTTGGTCACTCTTTGTCCGTGGAATAAAACGTACCCGATAATCAAGATTATTCGGATCTCCCATCACACTGTCTATCCGGTATTTATAGTATTTCTGCCCGTTCTTGGCTAGTGGTGACAGCAACCGTTCGTCATTCAGCAGGGAAGAGGAGTAAATGTTTACATTAAAATATTCGAGCAAACCCGGCAACCCTCTGTTTCCCCTCACTGTTCCCTGCGATGCTTTTACTTTTTGGTCGTAGATATTGGGAGCGGTATAATGAAGGTCACTGTAAGTTTCGAGCAGATACTCGCGTACGCCCTTTTGCAAACGGAACATAGAAGGTACATAGCGAAGGATAAAATTCTTTTTCTGAATATCCATCTTACCCTTTATATATAGGTTAGCACGATAGTCACTGACTATCGTTTCATATAAAGGCGCGAAGGTCATGACACGTTCAATGATGGAATCGGCAGAAATACTTTTATGCGTATAAGGATTCATTATATAGTTACTGGCTGCCCCCTTTAAAGTAAAAGAGAACATACATAGTATGCATCCTATCAGTATTTTATCTCTCAATCGTCGTATCTCCTTCATTAACGTAGGCAAATATAAAAAAGAATATCGAAAAGCAAGGGGATTGGGGTACTAAAAAGAGTTATTAAGGAAATCCTGTTATAAAAAGAAAAGGGAGTATCCGACATTACAGATAATCCCTCTCCCGCATACATTACCATACCTACTACAGGAAATAAAAGACAGTAAATTAAATATCATTCAAAGAATTTTCATCATCTTCTTTCTCCTTTATCTTCACATTTATTTTATCTTCATATCTAATCTGAATCTGTCCATACTGATTAATATGTACTATAATCCCTCCTTTGTCAAGTGTCCAAAAGCTTATATAATTACATTTTTCTTTACGTAAAGCTTGCAATTCATATCCATCACCTTCATAATATGGTGAAGAGAAAAACTCAAAATGATCTTTAGGCTCTCCATACTTCTTTTTAAAAAGTTCCACCATCTCATTATAATCACTTTTCAAAGACGTCCATGATTCCTGTTCTGAATAGTACACACTAACCTTCCATACAGTCTTCGTTTTAGGAGAAGAGAGGATTAATACTTCTACCCATTTGCCTGTAAACAAGCCTTTCATTAAAGCTACATGATCTCTTGGATATTTTTTTAGAGAAAAACCATTTTTCTCCATTTTCTCCACAAAAGAAGACAAACTCCCTTCTAAAGTTATTCCCTTAAATTCAATATGAGAATCCTGAGAATAAATATTATTCGCTATAAATAGAACAAAAAACAGAATAAATATCTTTTTCATAACTATATATTGATATTATTGTCTATAGATACCTCAAATAGCACTTTTCCAGCCCTTTAATCAAAAATCATCTTCTATTGAAATAAACTTATTATATTGAGTTAATATTGTATTGAACTCAGCCCGCAATTCATCCATCATTTCAATCGCCTTTTTCTTAGAAATTCCACGCCCCATTTTTTTAGTATCAGGAACATTATCTCCTGTAAAATATGGAATTAAAGGCACGCTATACACCTTACCAGCACCAGTTTGTTCGGCTGAAACACAATTAATATCGTATATTTCTATTTTATATTTGTTATCTTTAAACCTAAACTTTGTCAAATACTCATACTTATATATACATTTCAGTCCCATCCCCACGCTAATGGAAAATTCTTTTTCCGTTTTAACTTGTATTACTCCATTATCTTTATCTTCACTTTGTATTGAATGTTTAGGATTATTCCATTTATCCGAAATAAACATCTTAGCTTTTGAGAACAATTCATTTTTGCTCAATGAAACTTCTTTAACCTCTTCTATTTTAGAAGAACTCTGCGCACATAAACTAATAGGCAAAACAGTCAAAAGAAAAAGAAAAATTTTATTCATAATCATACCTTTAATATTTAGAAATTCATTAAATAATAAATTAACTTATATAGAAAAATCATTCTATTCTCTTATAAGTTCCACTTTCCTGACCATTGGTTATTTTCAGGACATCTTTTGAGAATAAACATTCCCATACCCTTTCCTGCCCGTTAAGTTTGTTTCCACCATCAGAATAAGTGATTACAATATTAATATTGTTAGCTGATATTTTATAGGTAAATAAATAATTGGTTGCAAAATCAGCTCCGTTGAGAAGTGCGTAATATCCAGTTCCATCATTCTCGAATTTCAGGTATTTATGAACACTTTCCGTACCTGTAGACCATGTTCCTATTATTTCTTCAGAGTTTAAATCAATCCAGTCATCATCAGAAGAAGAGCAACCACCCAAACCCAATAGGATTGTAAATAACAGAATTAACACAAAATATAAATTCTTTTTCATCTTATATAAATATTTAGTTTACTATATCGTTTGTGCTTTAGTAGCAAAATCTCAAAAAGAAATAAGATTATCGCATTTTGTTATATATACATTAGACAATAAACAAAGAGATTGTTGACAATGAGAAAAATTTATTTTCAATATGATAGTGGAGACATTCAGAGATAGTTTACTGTTATCTTCATTGATACTATTGCATCCATATAAAAATGATAATACTAGTAAGAAAAATAAAACTGTCTTCATATTGTCTGTTTTTAATCTGTGAATGATATTGCAAAGTAACGTACTTCTTTACATATAATCAAACTTTTTACTATTTTTTTTCAGAAAAACTCTCTTTCCTTTGCCGCACAATATCTTTTTTCTACCTTTGCAATATTATGTGCGACAAGAGGTCTCACAAGTAATTGTTCAGCATCATGTCTGAACCTATTGTTCCGTCAATAGTAGCCTAAAGAGGCGTGCGTGACTGGTAACGGTCGGGTGCGGAGCCCTCTTGAGAACGACGTTCCAACCTAAACATCATAGGTGAAGAATGGCAAGGCTGACCGATAGGAGTAACGCAGGTGAATCGCTGCACCATCGTTACAAAGAATTGGCTCACGGATGTTTAGGAGCCATGCCAAAAGGCAAGCAGTCAGGATAGTACGTTGTTATGTCGTACTACACGGATGTTGCACTGCCGGTGGATGGGCGGACTCTAAGTCGGTCGTCAGTTACTTGTGCGAAACTTGGTAAGCCCGTATTTCTCCCATCAGCCAATAGCAAATGGGTAAGCTAATCGTAAGAGCGGCCGAACGGGGTGCGGGTAAAGGATTGTGGAGAAAGCGAATATCATAATGTAATGTTGTGGATAAGGGTTTCAACGTCACCCTACGCGAAAGCGGGCAGACTTCCACAGGGTAATTCTTTGTGAAACGAATTGTAGAACTTCAAGTATGGAGAAACAGCAAAGGAGCGAGGCGCAAGCCAAGTGTGCACCTTCAGCCGAACGCAAAACTGTGTGGAAAGGAATAGATTTCGCACGATGCGAGCGTAGGGTAAGGAAGCTACAAGTCCGAATAGCAAAGGCTCAGAAAGAAGGAAGACACAACAAGGTGACAGCCTTGCAACATCTTCTTGTCACCTCCTTTGAAGCCAAGGGATTGGCGGTAAGGAAAGTGACGTCCAATAAAGGAAAACGTACGGCAGGAGCGGACCATGTACTATGGGACACCGATGCCAAGAAAATAAACGCAGTGAGTTCTTTGAAACGGAGAGGGTACAAAGCCCTTCCACTGAAAAGGGTTAACATACCAAAGAAGAACGGAAAGATGAGACCGCTCGGGATTCCGACCATGAAGGACAGAGCCATGCAAGCTCTTTATCTGATGGCTCTAGAACCCATTGCGGAGACAACCGCTGATGCCAACTCTTATGGATTTAGAAAGTTCAGAAGCGCGGCAGATGCTATGGATGCCCTGCACAGATGGTTAAGCAAAGATTGCTCTCCCCAATGGATATTGGAGGGAGACATTAAAGGATGCTTCGACCACATCAGTCACCAATGGCTTCTCGATAACGTACGAATCGACAAGCACATCTTAGAGAAATGGCTGAAAAGTGGGGTCGTATTCAATAAGTTGCTACAACCCACCGTGGAGGGTACTCCGCAGGGTGGCATCATCTCACCGACACTTGCCAACACGACACTCGACGGCATGGAAAGAATGTTGAAAGAGAAGTATAAGGTGAGCTACATCGATGGAAAACTTTATCATCCGAAAGTGAATTGCGTGCGTTATGCTGATGATTTCATCATCACGGCAGACAAACGAGAAATACTGGAAGAGACAAAATGTATGTTGATTGAGTTTCTTGGGAAACGTGGTCTCACGCTATCCGAAGAAAAGACACTGATAACACACATCACGAGGGGTTTGACTTTTTAGGGTTCAATGTTCGGAAGTACAACGGCACATTGTTAATCAAACCATCCCCTAAGAGTCAGAAACGGTTCACAGAGAAACTGCACGAAGTCGTGTTCAAAAAGAACAAGGCTGTAGCACAACAGAAGCTGATAGAAGACCTCAACCCTGTATTGAGGGGATGGGGAAACTACTACAGCAGTGTGGTGTCGAAAACTACGTTTAGCAAGATAGACCATATATTAACCAACCAGTTAAAGCGGTGGTCCTATCGAAGGCATACGAACAAGTCGAGAGAATGGATAAAGAACAAATACTTTATCAAGGTCGGCACTCGGGATTGGATTTTCGGCTTCAAGTACAAAGATTGTGAAAAAGGTGCTATCTTTATACTTATGAAGCTGGCTGACATACCGATTAGACGACATGTAAAGGTGAAATGTGAAGCCAATCCATACGACCCGACTTGGGATGCATACTTCTTGAAGCGGATGCAGAAACGCAACCGCTCACGTACGTCCCGAAAGGGAACTTTATCGGAAAACGTTGCCTGTAAAGGCGCGGATGAGCCGATTTAATTTTATGAGAATTAAATTTTGAATTATCGGAGCTGTATGCGGGGAAACTCGCACGTACAGTTCTTAATGGGGAATGCGGCGGTAACGCCGCAAACCTACATAACAAACGACAAGATGTTTTTACCAATTCATAAGGAAGAATTAATCACTTCGACTGCATCAATTAATAATTCCCCCTTATCCTTTAGCAATTTCATCCGCTTGAATTAATCTGTTGCACTTGGGCAACCGTTCGGATACACTTGTGTAACAGTCTAGTTACACTTGTCCATTCCGGTGAATGCCCAACTGCAAACAAATAGTGATAATCTAAAAGGAATTATTATGAGCATACTTTACAAGACAACCCGCTTTGCGGATACTTTCAGTGGTGACAAAGAAACAAATGTACGGGTGCAGCTATTATCATGGGATACGCTGAATACCAAAGCCTTTGTAGAATATCTGGCTTTCAAGAACAACATTTCCAAAGGAGATGCATACAAAAATCTCAGCATGGTATTGGAAGGGATTGAAGCCATTCTGAAAAATGGCAATATTCTCAATCTGGAAGATTTCGGCAGTTTTTCTCTAAACGGCAGTTTCTGTGAAGACAAAGAACCCGGTGAAAACCATCGGGCGGAATCCATAGAGGTGAAGAACGTTGTGTTCAAGGCTGAAAAGCACTTGAAGAAACGGATAGCCGCGGCAGGATTTGAGAAGTATAACCCTGAAAGACATAACAAACGAAAGTACTAGAACGACATGGAATACGACAGAACTTACTCCATCCGAAAAGGTGAATACTTCGCGGATGCACTGAAACGCGCCGGTAAAGACTTTATCCCGACCAATTGTATCATCAACAAGTTACTGCCCGGACTGGGAGCTACGCATTGTGAACTGACAGCACCGCGGAAATCTATCATTATCGAGCCTAATGTGCCTGTTATCGAGTCGAAAGCGAAGAAACACAAGAATGCGTTGGCTGTATATAAAGGTGTAACTATCCGGAAAGTGGCTGATTTTCTGGAAGAGAATCGTGATAAACATTACAAGCTGTTGACCACTCCCGAAGGTTTCACGAAAATCAAGGAAGCGATGCAAGCGGTGGGGATAGATATGTACACAGAATGCTTTATCTTGTTTGATGAATGTGAGAAGTTAGTGCAGGACGTACATTACCGTGATTCCATCCGCGAACCGATGAACGATTTTTTCCGTTTTCAAAACAAGGCATTGATTTCCGCCACTCCTATCATACCCGAAAAGGACAATCGTTTCGATGGCTTTATGCGGGTATTGATTCAGCCTGACTATGCATACCGCCAAAAGCTGAAACTTATCACTACGAATAATGTACTGGAAACATTGCAGGAAGTGATTGATGCGAAGCGAGGAACGGTCTGCATCTTCTGCAACAGCATCGACTCGATAGACAGTTTTTACCGGTTGATACCCGAATTGAGTAATGCATGTACCTTTTGCAGCGAAGACGGACAATACAAACTGTGGAAAGGCAACCGACGCAAGAAATCAATGATGATTACCGAACTGGAACGTTACAACTTCTTCACTTCACGTTTCTATTCGGCAGTAGATATCGTGTGCAAGAATCCCCCGCACGTGATTTTCATCAGCGATTTATACGGTGCCGCACAATCCGTCATCGACCCGGCTACCGAAGCTATCCAAATCATCGGACGTTTCCGCGGCGGAGTAAATAGTGTGACACATATTGCTTCTATCCGACCGGAACTGGAATGTATGTCTGCACCGGAAATTGACCACTGGATTCAGGGAGCATCCACCGTCTTCAACGGATGGAAGGTGCAACTGGCACGGACATCGAATATAGGAGAACGGACATTATTGCAGGAAGCTATCGGAGAAAATTCCTATCTTCCTTATCTGGACGAGAACGGAAAACCCGACCCGTTTCTGATAGCCAACTTCTATGAGAAGGAACAAGTGAAACGGCTATATACCTCTGCTGATTTATTGTGTAATGCCTATCAGCAAACCAGCTATTTTGAATTCTCACACGAAGAACGCCTTATGCCGGTTTCAGATAATGAGCGCATGGCTATCCAGCACCGCCTGGCTAAGAAAAAGCGAGCGGAGCTTATCGTCCGTAAATTGGAAGAAATGGAAAAGATGAGCAGAACCACCGATAGAAAACTACAAAAGCGTTATCAACGCATGTTGGGAAATCTCATAACTTCTACTGCTGACAGATATATATACGATTGCTTTTGCCGGTTTGGTGGTGAATTTATCCGTGAATCCGACTATAATGAAAATAAGTTGCGTACAGCATTAAATGTCAGCAGCGAACAATCCATCAAGAAGTCGGGACAGATGAAAACCCGTATCCAACGAACTTTCCCCATAGGGACTGAATTGTCGGTTCAGGAAATAAAAAGTATGCTCAAGCAAGTATATAAGAAAATGGGACTGAACACCGGACGAGGTATCACGACTAAAGAACTAGAACAATATGCAGAGGTGGAAAATTATAGAAATCATGAAACCAGAACAATCAAAATACTGAAATTCAAATAATTAAAAGAAAAATGCAGTTTTTATTCCGAAAAAGATAAAAACTCCCTATTGATTTTTGCAAACTTATCTTAAAATCAGGCTATTTTTAAAGATAAGGCATTGATAATAAGCTCTGCGACATTTTTGTTTTTCCCCGTATAATACTTAGAATACAAACAAAAATGTCACAGAGAATTTTCCAAGTTATCTAAATGCCTTACTGATGTGACCTGTACAAAACTTATATGTTTACCAGTGTTTTTTACGTCAAGACCATAAAGTTCAGCCTTCCCCCTTAAGTCCGAAGGGGGCATATTCAAAAAAAACATCTTATTTTTCAAATTACCCCCTAAAAAATAGGGGTACTTTCAGAAAAAACATATAATTTTGCGCCATCAACCGATAAAAAAACAGACCATTTATGTCTAAAATGAGATTTTTTGCATTACAAGAGCTTTCCAACCGGAAACCTTTGGAAGTAACTGCTCCTTCCAACAAACTCTCTGATTATTATGGTAGCCACGTGTTTGACCGCAAGAAGATGCAGGAGTATCTTCCCAAAGAAGCCTATAAGGCTGTGACCGATGCTATCGAAAAAGGTACGCCTATCAACCGCGAAGTGGCAGACTTGATTGCCAACGGCATGAAAAGCTGGGCAAAGTCACTCAACGTTACACACTACACACATTGGTTTCAGCCTTTGACGGACGGAACAGCCGAAAAACATGACGGCTTTATCGAGTTCGGCGAAGATGGTGGAGTTATCGAACGCTTCTCTGGGAAATTACTTATCCAGCAGGAACCGGATGCTTCTTCTTTTCCGAACGGAGGCATCCGCAACACTTTCGAAGCACGCGGCTATACGGCATGGGATGTTTCTTCACCGGCATTTGTAGTAGATACGACTCTTTGTATCCCTACTATCTTTATTTCTTATACAGGCGAAGCACTGGACTACAAAACTCCGCTATTGAAAGCACTCGCTGCCGTGGATAAAGCGGCTACGGAAGTTTGCCAGTTGTTCGATAAGAACGTGACACGCGTATATACAAACCTGGGATGGGAACAGGAATATTTCCTTGTCGACTCTTCCTTATATAATGCACGCCCCGACCTCTGCCTGACAGGACGGACACTGATGGGACACTCTTCCGCCAAAGACCAACAGTTGGAAGACCACTATTTCGGCTCTATCCCTCCACGCGTCACCGCATTTATGAAGGAACTGGAAATAGAATGCCACAAGCTGGGTATTCCTGCCAAGACCCGCCACAACGAGGTAGCCCCCAACCAGTTCGAGCTAGCTCCTATCTTCGAAAACTGCAACCTGGCAAACGACCACAATCAGCTCGTCATGGATCTGATGAAACGTATTGCCCGCAAGCATCACTTCAACGTGCTTCTGCACGAGAAACCTTATAGCGGTGTGAACGGTTCGGGCAAGCACAACAACTGGTCGCTTTGTACCGATACGGGTATCAATCTGTTTGCCCCGGGAAAGAATCCGAAAGGAAACATGCTGTTCCTCACTTTCCTGGTCAACGTATTGATGATGGTTTATAAAAATCAGAATCTGCTGCGCGCTTCCATTATGAGTGCCAGCAACAGCCACCGCCTAGGAGCCAATGAAGCTCCGCCCGCCATCCTTTCCTGCTTCCTTGGTTCACAACTTTCGGCAACGCTCGACGAAATTGTACGCCAAGTAGGAAACGAGAAGATGACACCGGAAGAAAAGACTACATTAAAACTGGGTATCGGACGTATCCCCGAAATCCTGCTCGATACGACCGACCGTAACCGTACCTCTCCTTTCGCCTTCACCGGAAACCGGTTTGAGTTCCGTGCCGCCGGCTCTTCTTCCAACTGTGCCGCCGCCATGATTGCCATCAACGCTGCCATGGCAAACCAGTTGAACGAGTTCCGTGCGTCCATAGAAAAACTGATGGAAGAAGGAGTGGGAAAAGACGAAGCTATCTTCCGGTTACTGAAAGAGACAATCATCGCTTCCGAACCTATCCGTTTCGAAGGTGACGGTTATTCGGAAGAATGGAAACAGGAAGCTGCACGCCGTGGACTGACTAACATCTGCCACGTCCCGGAAGCACTGATGCACTACGTTGACAACCAATCCAAAGCCGTACTTATCGGCGAACGTATTTTCAACGAAACGGAGTTGAACAGCCGCCTGGAAGTGGAACTGGAGAAATTCACCATGAAAGTCCAGATTGAAGGACGCGTACTGGGCGACCTCGCCATCAACCACATCGTGCCTACTGCCGTTGCCTATCAGAACCGGCTGCTCGAAAATCTCCGCGGATTGAAAGAGATATTCCCTGCCGAAGAATATGAAGTATTGAGTGCCGACCGCAAGGAACTGATCCGTGAGATTTCGCACCGGGTGACTTCCATCAAAGTACTGGTTCGCGAAATGACTGAAGCCCGGAAGGTGGCGAACCACATGGAAAACTACAAGGAAAGGGCATTTGCCTATGAAGAAAAAGTGCGCCCGTATCTCGACCAAATCCGTGACCATATCGACCATCTGGAAATGGAAGTGGACGACGAAATATGGCCGTTGCCTAAATACAGGGAACTGTTGTTTACCAAATAAAATGTCTGCAAGATTGCACGAAAGCTCCCACTTTTGTGCAATCTTTTTATAGATTCGTGCATTTTTTCATTTTTTATTTCTACTTTTGTGCTGTATAACACAGTTTTGTAGCACCCATGGTAAAAATGAATATGTCAGACATAGATATTTCGGAACCGCTATCCGACATGTTAGCTCCTTTGAATAATGAGCAAAAGGAGTTTCTGATGAACAATTATACGATACAGACCTACAAAAAGAATGAAACCATCTATTGCGAAGGAGAAACACCATCCCACTTGATGTGTCTTATCAGTGGTAAAGTTAAAATCTTCAAAGATGGCGTAGGAGGTAGAAGTCAGATTATCCGCATGATTAAACCACGCGAATACTTTGCCTATCGTGCCTATTTTGCCAAACAGGATTTTGTGACTGCCGCCGCTGCTTTCGAACCTTCCGTAGTCTGTCTCATACCGATGAGTGCCATTACTACTTTAGTTGCTCAAAACAACGACCTGGCAATGTTCTTTATCCGCCAGCTGTCCATCGACCTCGGCATCTCTGACGAACGTACTGTCAACCTGACTCAAAAACATATCCGCGGACGTCTCGCCGAATCCCTGATTTTCCTCAAAGAAAGTTATGGGTTGGAAGAAGATGGCTCAACCCTGAGTATTTACCTATCACGCGAAGATTTAGCAAATCTTTCGAATATGACTACTTCGAACGCTATCCGCACGCTGTCCCAGTTTGCTACTGAACGACTGATTACCATCGACGGAAGAAAAATCAAAATTATCGAAGAAGAGAAGCTGAAGAAAATAAGCAAGATTGGATAAAACCATTTTTGTACAACCCAGCTTTAAATTGTGAATATATACAAAGGAAATATTATCGCAGATATTAAACGTGGTAACAAAAATGCTTTTAAAAAGCTATTTGACGACTACTTTCCTATTCTTTGTGTATTTTCATTTCACTATGTTGAAGACAAAGAAGTTTGCAAAGACATTGTACAGGAGTCATTTTTATCTTATTGGGAGCGGAAAGAGAATTTCGATGATCTGTTGAAAGTAAAAAGTTTCCTCTATACAGTCACCCGCAATAAATGTTTGAACTACCTCAAACATGAACTGATAGATATTCCTGATTTTACCGGGCAAGAAGAATTTGATAATGGATTCGAAGCTGAGATTATCGAACAAGAAACATTCCGTATAGTCCGCAAAGCGGTAGAAGAATTACCTACCCAAATGCGAAATATCATCTTATACTCAATGAAAGGCTTAAAAAACCACGAAATTGCTGACAAATTGCAAATTTCAGAAGGAACTGTCCATACGTTAAAGAAAATCGCCTATCGCAAACTTAGGGAAAGTTTAAAAGGCATAAATTACATCTTATTTCTTTTTCTAAGTAGATAAAGTGACTTTTTGATTACCCCGTTTTTTCATTTGGATTGTTTTATATTAAAACAAATTGAAAAAACGATGAATTCCTTTAAAGAAAAACTTAAGATCGCTAAAGTACTGGCTTCCATATTTACTCATTCTGCAACACCAAATGAGGATGAAAGCTATCAGAAATGGATTAACGAAAAGCCGGAACACCAAAAGATAGCCAACCATATATTAAATCAGAAAACGTATGAAAAACACTCACTGCTGATAAAAAGTTTCTCCTCACAAAAAGCATGGGAGAAGATTTACCCGCAACTAGGAGGACAAATATCTGCCTTTTCTCCATGGAAAAGGATCATGAAATATGCAGCCCTTATCCTGCTACTCGTGATACCCGCTTCTTATTTTATATACAACCGAATGTCGGAAGAACCGATTAGTGAAATTATTCCCGGCACACACGGCGGAGAAATAACGTTAAGTAACGGCAATACATTCAAAATCACGGAAGGAGCTTTACCGGAAGGGGTAACCGAAGTGTTTGTCATCGCTCCGGAAGGAATCAACTATCAAATGCCTGCTAACAAACCCCAGATAAAAGAAATAAAGAACACGCTCCAGACATTACATGGGATGGAATGTCATATCACCTTGTCAGACGGAACAAAGGTACACCTGAACGCAGAATCCAAGCTAACGTATCCTGTATGTTTCAGCAAGAAAGAGCGCATTGTCCAAATCGAAGGAGAAGCCTATTTCGACGTTGCTCCCGATAGCAACCATCCATTCATCGTACAAACCCCATATACTTCTGTCAGGGTAACTGGAACAACCTTTAATATCAGAGCTTATCCGGACGAGAGGTTCGAAAGTACTACACTCATCAATGGAGGAGTAAAAATACAAAATGAAAATAGTAGTTTTGAATTAAGTCCCAACCAGCATTTCTCCCTCAACAAGGATTCCGGAAAAAGTATTGTTACCAATGTTAATACGGAATTATACACATCCTGGGAATCCGGTTCATTCATATTCAAAAATATTCCTCTCGAGAATGTCATGTCATATCTTTCCAAATGGTATGGATTCAAATATACATTTGAAGATGATGCTGTCAAACAAGTAAAAATCGGTGCTTATCTTAATCGATATGCAAATATGAATCCGATTATTGATATGATAAAAGAACTTAACCTAGTAGATATAAAACAAAGAGAAGGCGTTCTGCATATCTCTTACAAATAATTACTAATACATTATAACTAACGCTTATGAAAAGACGAGCACATTCCTTACTCAGAGGAATATCGCGTACGAGCAGAAATATCATCAAGTTCTGTCTTTTATGCGTATTCTCTCTATCTTCACTTATGATCCAGGCACAAGATAACCAAAGAATCTCGGTTGATCTTAGAGGAGAAACTTTAGAATCAGCACTCTGGTATCTGCAAAACAGAACGAAGTTTATCTTTATGTATGCAACAGAAGATATTGCCAACGTTACCGATATAAGTGTAAGAGCAAAAAACAAAACGATTACCGAAATTCTGGACGAATGTCTGGAAGGAACAAATCTTACATACGAAATCTCAGGCAGTGCTATTGTTATCAAGAAAAGAAAAACTGATAAAATCACTATTAGCGGTTGGATACGCGACGCAAGCGGTGAAGCACTTCCGGGAGCGACTGTTAACATCCGGGGATCAAAGCATGGAGCTATTGCCGGATTGGACGGGCGTTACACCTTTAACATTCCGGCGCAAGAAGGGCTAATATTGACTTATTCGTTCATCGGAATGGAAAAGAAAACGGTCAGATATACAGGAAAGAGAACAATCAACGTCACTCTAAACAATTCTTCAAATACAGAAATAGATGAAGTAGTAGTAACCGGTTATCAGAACATCCAGCGGCGCGACCTGGTAGGTTCGATCACTACCGTCAAAGCCAAGGATATCATAATGCCTTCATATACTACTATTGATCAGATGCTGCAAGGACGTGTGGCAGGTATGGTAGTGACCAATACCAGCAGCCGTGTAGGTACTGCTCCCAAAATTCAGATTCGTGGTACAAGCACACTGTTAGGTAATCAGGATCCGTTATGGGTAGTGGATGGTATTATTCAGGAGGACCCATTAGAATTGGATGCAACCTCTTTGATGACCAATGACTTAAAAAATATCATCGGCAACCAGATATCCTGGCTGAACCCTGCCGATATTGAAAGCATCAGTATTCTAAAAGACGCTTCTGCAACTGCTATTTACGGTTCAAAGGCATCTAACGGCGTCATTGAAATTACCACCAAAAAGAATACCACCGATCGTTTAAGCGTCAACTACACATCCAATTTCATTATAGGAACACGCCCTAACTACGATCAGTTTAATTACATGAATTCAAAAGAAAGGGTGCTGTTCTCACAAGAAGCTTTCAACTGGGGAACTCCCTATAGTGCTGAACCCATCAAACAAATATACACGTATGAAGGATTATTGAACATGTATTTGTCACATGATATAACTTCTGAAGAGTTTATCGCCCAAAGAAATGTTCTGGAAACACAGAATACGGATTGGTTCAAACTATTAACCCGCCGTACTTTCAGCCATAACCACAATCTAAGTGTTTCCGGTGGAACAAACAAATATAGTTATTCGGTTTCTATGGGATACTCCAAAAGCGAAGGACAGGAAATAGGAAATGACAGTGAACGTATGACCGGCCGTCTCGCTATCACTCTACGTCCGATACAGAAACTAACCATAAATGCAACTATCAACGGAAGTGTAAGTACCAATAAAGGATTTGCAGGTGGAGTCAATCCTTTGGGATACGCCACTACCACTAACCGTTCAATAGCCCCTGATGCCTATTATCAGATGAAAGCCTCCTATCCGTATAATGAAGGAGTAAAATCATTATCATACAATTTCATTAATGAACGCGAGAACAGCGGTTCAAAATCAGCATCCAGTTATCTGTCAGCCTCGCTTGATTTAAAATGGAATATTCTGGACTGGCTGACTTATCAATTCACCGGAGGATATTCGGACAATAACAGTACGAACGAGGCATGGGAGTCAGAACGAACATTTTACATTGCCGAGAATTATCGAGGATATGACTTCAACTCGGTTTCACCAACCAGTAAAGAATTTAAAGCCGCCTTACTACCTTTTGGCGGTGAATTATTCACTAACAACGCACATCAATACTCTTACAACATACAGAACAAGTTACAATTCAGCAAGGCTTTCAATGATGAAAACCGATTGAACGCACTAGTAGGTATGGAATTGCGCTCTACTACTAACAAAGGAATCAATAATACGGTATGGGGATATGTCCCCGACAGAGGAGAAGTCATCACAAGCCCGACCACCTTACAAGCTTTCGAACCTATCACCGGATCTCAAAGCAGCGGTTGGGGTATTCTGCAGAGGATTTATGATGGCGGTTGGAGAAAAGTTAATACTACGGATAATTTCTTCTCTGTATTTGCAACTCTAGCCTATTCTTTCAAGAATCGCTATGTGATAAATGCCAATGTACGTAATGATGCATCCAATCGTTTCGGACAAGATACCAATCATCGTATTGATCCGACCTACTCATTCGGTTTTTCGTGGAGAGCTTCTGAAGAAAGGTTCATGAAAAAATATGTGGGTTGGATAACTAACTTAAACTTCCGCGGCACATACGGTATTCAGGGAAATGCACTCACACGCCTCAGCCCGGATTTAATTTTGAATCAAGGAACAGTAGCGGATCTCTATAACAGATACCAATCTACTATTTCCCAAATTCCGAATCCGACACTATCTTGGGAACGTACCAAATCATGGAATTTCGGTATCGACCTGGAATTATTCAATCTATTCAACATGAATTTGGAATATTACACAAGACGCTCTAACGCAATTGTCGAATTAGACCTGCCTTATGAATATGGAGTTTCTTCCATGAAACGTAACGGAGGTATTATCCACAACAGAGGTATCGAATATACATTGACCTTTACTCCGATACAAAAACGTGATTATGCATTAAGCGTCAGCCTGAATGCATCTAAAAACTGGAACGAAGGAGGACATACGGATATTGAAGTTAAGGCAAGTGATTTTCTGAACGGACGCTCGGACATCATACTCAAACAGGGTTATCCCCTTAGCAGTTTCTGGTCATACTCATTTGCCGGTCTGAACGGACAAACCGGTGAACCGCAATTCAATCTTCTGGATATTCCGGAAGACCAACGAAACCGGTTGATAGATCCTACCACCTATCTGGTTTATTCAGGACAAAGAGACCCCTATTTTACAGGTGGGTTAAGTCTAAGTTTCCGGTATAAATCACTGACTCTGAACACCAGTTTCTCACTCTTACTTGGTAACAAAAAACGTCTGCCTTCGCCCTATTCGCAGTTTAGCAGTTCTTACTATATGCCGGACCCATATACGAATATAAATCGCGATTTATTAAACCGTTGGAAAGAGCCGGGAGATGAAGCACACACGATCATACCTTCACTGCCTAAGGGCAATATAACTCTCGTACAATTGCCTAATGGAGAAAGTACTTTCAAAATCCCGGTATGGGAACAGTCCGATGCTATGGTTGTAAGCGGTTCATTCTTACGCTGCCGTAATATTGGTTTATCCTGGCAAATGAAACGCGAATGGTGCGAAAAGATATATATGAAGAACTTGTCACTCAATTTCAACATGGATAATATTTTCGTCATCGCCAGCAAGCGTTTCAACGGGTTCGACCCGGAAGTCAGCAATAGTGTACTTCCACGCAATTATTCACTAGGTATCAACATTGGTTTCTAAAAAAATAAAAGATGAAAAAGTTTATATATACAATTATAGGAATCGTTTTATTAACACTGTCTTCCTGCTCCGACTTTCTGGAACCGAAATCCCAAAGCGAATATGTTCCTAAAGACGCTAACGCCCTGCAAGAGATGCTAATCGGCAGTGCTTACCCCCAACATAAGTCAGGCAACAATTTACTGGGATTTTTGACTTTCCTTGATGATGACGTCCAGTTCCACAAAACCGGATATGAGTTTGACTCCAACTCATTAGGATATGTAGAATCCAAGAAGGCTGTGTTCACATGGCAACCGGACATGTTCTTCATTATGGAAAAAAACAGTTCCGTTGTCTACAATATCTGGGAAGGTTACTATAAATTTATTTTAGGGGCAAATGCCGCACTTGATTATATTGGTGATGTAAACGGAACGGAAGTAGAAAAGAATTATGTGATTGCCCAAGCCCTGGGTTTGCGAGCATTCTATTACTTCATGTTGGTCAATCATTTCGGTGCACCCTATAATTATAACAAGCAAGCAGCAGGCGTACCACTCAAATTAACAAGTAATCTGTTGCCCGAAGAAGAGTTATTAATGACACGTAATAGTGTAGAAGAAGTTTATAACCAAATTATAGAAGATTTGACCGAGGCAGAACGGTTGTTTCTCACTTTACCGAAAGATAAGCAATACGAGCCAAACTATTTAATCAGCCTTCCCATGATACAATTATTGAAATCCCGTGTTTTACTTTACATGGAAAATTGGAAGGAGGCAGCGATATATGCCGACAAGGTAATCAATGAATGGTCTTTCTCTTTAATCAATTTGAATAATCTGCCTTCTACGTCAACAGCGGAGCCCTACTACAATTTCACTTCTTTAAAGTCGTCAGAAGTAATCTGGCTATATGGAAATGTATCTGACCTCACTGAATTTAACAACGAAACGGTATCCCGTGAAGAGGAAGATCCCGATTTTCCCGGTTGGGGAATAAATATTACCTACTATCGGAAAGCCTTCACAGCTTCCGACAATCTGTTGGAAAGCTTTAAAGACGGAGACTTAAGAAAAGAGAAATACATTGCTAAAGAATATAACAGAACAAATAGCAGCTTTTATCCAAACTACTACAGTTCTTTCGGAAAATACCAACTATCTGCAATGGGAGAACCTAATGGTTCAGAGAATTTTGCACTCTCTTTCAGATTAAGTGAGGCATATCTTAATCTCGCAGAAGCTGCTGCCCACAATAATGAAGAAAACAAGGCACTTTCAGCCATGAGAACATTATTGGAAAACCGTTACGAACCCGAGAAGTTGGTTATCCCTGCCGGATTGACCGGTGAGACATTGAAAGATTTCATTAAGGCAGAAAGAAGAAAAGAACTCTGTTTCGAAGGACAACGCTGGTTTGACCTGAGACGTTATGGAATGCCGCAAATCACACACGAATGGGAAGGTAAAACATATACGTTAAGAGACAACGATCTTTCTTATACCCTACCGATTCCGGATGAAGTATTGATTAAAAATAAAAGACTGGAACAAAATCCTTTGGCTCCCAAACGGGAAAACTAACGCTAATAAATTCAGTAATTTTAAAAAGAAACAAATATGAGAAATATATATTTATTATGGGGACTACTCACTTGTATTGCATTCACTTCATGCTATGAAGAAGATGCACTTACTCCCACAGAAGGAGGCATCGAATTGCGTTTTAAAGTTCCCCAAGGAACAAATAGCTGGGATAATGACATCGCACAAATACAAAAAAAATTCGGTGTTTATCTGATTTATAAAGACTTGCAAGACGAAGATTTCAACCGTAGCTGGACGGGAGGTGCATCCACAAACTATAAAGGAGAAGGGTGTATCAGCGATGAAATGGCGAAATTCTATACGGAATTCATGAAGAAACATGTATTCGCTTACCTCAATAACGAAAAATGCAAAAAGGTCACAAATAAGCTACTACCGTTATATTGGTATATGGCTTATAACGTGCATATAGCACTGGAAATCCCTTGGGGAACAATTGTCATTAAACAAAATAACGCCATGCACGAAATCACTAATGGTTTGGATTATTGGAGCACTTGTTTGTTCGGACCCCAGGCAGAAATGACCGACAAATATATTATACCAGACGCCCAAGCAACGTTCAGCCAACGTCGGAAAATGATTCTCGGTAATATCATCAAGGCTGCTGTAGAGAAAAGACTTATTTCCATTCCCGATGAATTCAACCGCGGCTTGGATTATGTGTCCCCCATATCATTCAATTTTTGGGAAACAGACAGTCCTAATTTCCACTTAAACAGAGGATTTCCGGGTACTGTAAACACAACTAAATTCATGCTGAATGAAGAATATGACGGCAGTAACCCGACCCGGGAAGCGACATTTGCCGGATATGCCTTACTATCTTTGCTTTATACAGTGTCCGAAAGTAACGAAAAATACAGTCAATTCCCACTTATTATCGAAAAATTCGCTTTCGTACGCAACTATATGAAAGACAATTACGGAATTGATTTGGAAGCCATGGCTAAAGGTCCGGATGACTGGGATATTCAGCCTCATCCTGAGATACCGGGAAACGATAGCGGAGACGATGACGATCCTTGGGCGGGATTCGATTGGTAACCCTTCTACTGTGCGATTATTATTTAAATATATTTCTATGATATCAACCAAGAAACTTTTCATTTTATTCTTCTCATCCATCTTATGTACCACGGCAAATTCGTGGTGCAAAGATGGACTACAAATTAAAGGTAAGTTAAGAATACTAAAACCTACTACTTTGCAAGTGGAAGACCTGAACGGAACACTTATTCTGAGTTGTTCTCTCCAACCCAATAAAGAGTTTGCCACAGAACAGAAGCTGATTCAACCTGATGTCTACACGTTGCGGATTGGAAAAACGGAAGAAAAAATATATTTCGAGAACCACGAAGTGTGTATCAACGGCTACTATGATGAGACAAATCCCGAGCAAAGCTCCCTGTCATTTAAAGGCATTGACGCCTTCCTCACTCTGCAAGAATATTTGCCCACAGAGAAAGACCCAGACAAAGCAACCGTCTCCCTTCCGGTCAACGCACAACTGTCATCCGGTATGATAGCCGCGCTCGCTTATCTGGCCAATGTAAATGACTATTACTCCAATAAGAAATTATTGGATATGATTCCCAATGATGAACGAAATTCTTTATCTGCCGGTTGGCTAATAGAAAGAGTTAAAATCCTCTCCCATCAAATTGTTGGTGCAGAATGTCCAGACTTTACTTTCACAAATATCAATGACCAGAAGGTCAGTTTAAAAGACTTTCGCGGCAAAATTGTCGTTTTGGATTTCTGTGCATCCTGGTGTGGTCCTTGTCGTAAGGAAATGCGGAGTATGCTGAAAATATATAATGAGCTGAAAGCAGACGATTTGGAGTTCATCAGTGTATCACTAGATGATAGCCAAACTAAGTGGAAAAAGATGCTGGACGAAGAAAAACTTCCCTGGGTAATGCTGTGGGACAAAACGGGGTTTCCTAAAAGTGAAAAAACTCCAAGTGCCATTCAGACTGCCTATGGTTTTTATGCCATTCCTTTCCTTGTAGTCATTGACAAAGAGGGAAAACTAATAGCACGTAACGTCCGCGGGGAACAAGTACGCAAAGCCATATTAAAAGCCAGAAATTAATCCAAGTATATAAATATCAACTTATCTTACAATGAAGAAACTTATATTTTTTATCTCATACTGCCTTATTTGTGGTACCGTATCAGCTCAGTTAGTAAAACAAAAAATTGAAAAACAAAAGAAACAATCCGAACTGGACTGGTACAACTGTTCTTTTGACAGAGACAGTGTATATGGCGCTGAAGTTAACAAAGCCTATGAATACTTGAACACCAACAAAAAGAAACCCAAGAAAAGACCCATTGTCGCATTAATCGGCACCGGAATGGACGTGGAGCACGAAGACCTGAAACAAGCTATATGGGTTAACCCCAAAGAAAAATTAAATCAAAAAGATGATGATAAAAATGGATTGACTGATGACATCAATGGCTGGAACTTTATTGGAGGCAAAGATGGACAGGTAGTGGAATCCTTGACTAGAGAAGGAGAACGCGAATTCTTCCGCCTAAAAGATACGTATGGCGACTATATCTTTGATGGAAAAAAGTATTATAAAGTCATCAATGGAAAACGTCAGGAAGTTCCTGCACCGGAAAATATGGAGGAATATAATTACTATCGATACAAAGTAATACCAGAATCCAGAATCGGGGGTGCTTACGGAGGACTTCAACTATCTTATGTCATCGAAGAATACGTTGAAAAATTTAACAGGGACATGAAACAGCGCTTTCCGGGAAAAGAACTAACAGTGGAAGAGTTTCAAAGTTGCTACGACCCTAAAGCCGAAAGGGACAGCCTTTCTGAAGTCGCCTTTGTTTGTACGGCTTACTACTTCAGCCTATATAATACTGATAAATGGGAACCTGTATACCAGAATATGGGCAAAAGAAGTGTAGAGACAGCCAAAGCCAATTATGAAAAAGCACTGGCACAATATGGCACAGACAATCGACAAGCAGTTATAGGTGATAATCCTTTGGACATTAATGATAATCATTACGGAAACAACATATTACTTACATCTGATGCTGCTACCAACGTTATGAAAGCAGGAATTATCGCCGCCAAGCGTGACAACGGAAAGGGGAGCAATGGTATTGCCGATCATGCAGAAATCATGACGCTGCGTATCTGCACTGGAGAAGGGGAACCCTATCTGAAAGATATGGCATTGGCCATCCGTTATGCTGTCAGCCACGGAGCAGACGTAATTGTATTACCTGAACAGAATATACTATATCCTGAAGAACAGAAACAATGGATAGTGAGTGAATTAAAAGAAGCGGAAAATAAAGGAGCCATAGTGATAGTTCCTGCATGGAACACTTCCGTCGATATGGACAAAGTAGAATTTTTTCCGAATCGGAAAATGAGCAAAGACAAAGAACTCACCAACCTTATGGTAGTCGCTTCTTCCGACAAGAAAGGAAATCCGGTTATGAATACAAATTATGGGGCAAACGCACTGGATATCTATGCTCCGGGAACAGATATATATTCTACATACACGGGAGACACCTACAGGAAAGGAACAGGAGACGAGCTGGCAGCAGTTACCGTAGCCGGAGTAGCCGCCCTCATAAAGTCTTACTTCCCTAAGCTTACCGGCTCGCAAATCCGTGATATCCTGATAAAAAGTGTTACTTCACGTAAAGGAATAGAAGTTGAAAAAGGAATCCGAGTAGACGACAGACCCTCACAAGACTTATTTCTTTTTGATGACTTATGTATCTCGGGAGGTATCGTCAATGCCTATCAAGCTATTCTGGAAGCAGAAAAAATGTAAATTACAAAAAAATGATATGAAGAGAGCGGAGATACTCGCCGGTTTGTGGCTGCTATTATTCCTAACCTATAGTAAGGAATGTATGTCGCAAATCCCAAATAAGGTTTGCGACACTATTCCTTATGAATTGGTACATGATAAAATTATTATTCCTGTCACAGTTAATGGCGTTAAAACGAAATATATTGTCGACACCGGCGGAAGAACAGGAACTACCTACGATATAGCCCTTGAGATGCAGGCCACAGCCGCAGGATATATGCGTGTTTCTGACGTGAACGGACAGCGACAAAACTATCAAGAAGCTTATGTTCCCAACGTATCCATAGGCAACAGCTACCACATCAAGCAATTAAAAACAATGGTACTGCCTAAAGACCCTTTTTTCACCGATTTAGGAGTTGCCGGGATTCTCGGCGGAGATGCATTCGCACAATCTGTAATAACATTCGATTCACGTAATAGTATCATAGTCATCAACTATCCCTATCGTCCGGAGAGATTGAAAATTACAGATGGAATCCCTCTCTTAGACGAAACGGAATATCATTCATTTATCACAGTCAATCAAGGAGAACAGACACTTAAAGTCTTGTTTGATACCGGTGCCGAAGGTTTTCTGTTATATTCAATGAAAGACTATAACAGTATAACTGGTATTAAAGAAATTAATCATGCACATGGCATTGTATCTGCCGGATTAACCGGATTGGGAAGTCCTGTAGAAATCATAAAACTGAATATACCTTCTATCCGTATTATGGATAAGGAATTCACAAACGTAGGCTGTACGACAAGTGTAATGAACGAAACAATTTTAGGAATAGATTTACTAAAATACGGGAAAGTGATTATAGACTATATGCGTAAACGTTTCTTCTTTCTCCCGTTTGATAAAGAAAAAACCGATATGGACGGAGGACCTGTCCTTTGGAATGTGAGTATATTACCACGCAACGAGCGATTTGAAATCACGACGATATGGGATAGTATGAAAAATCAGGTATCTTTCGGTGACCAAATAGTCAACATTAACGGAACCTCACTAAAAAACTGTCCGATGAGCCAGATTGCTGTAGAAGAGATAATGAACGCTATTCCCGGAAATACAGGATATATTATTGTCAAAAAGGACAATCAGGAGAAAAAAATAGAAATCAAAAAGGAAAGATAGGCTTTAAAACAAAATGAATTTAAGAAATATGATAATGAAAATATATATATGTTTGATTGCTTTTTGTTTAATTTCAGGTATCAAAGCGCAAACACAGAACAGTATAACGGAAATCATTCCATTTAAAACAATCGATGGAAAGATTATCATAGAAGCCAACGTAAATGGTGAAACAGCAAATTTCGCACTCGATTTGGCAGGACATAATGCATTACTTCCGGAAGCCGTCAATAAACTGAGAATTAACACGGAGAATACCAGCAGTTTTGGAAGTTATCAGGATTTCAAATTCAAACAGGTTCCTGTAAAAAAAGTCTATGAGATAGGAACCCTAACTATTGGGAACAACATATTCAGCAATAATCTGCCAACATTCATATTAGAAGATGTACCTTATCTACGTAAACTGGGAGTAATGGGAATATTGAATTCTGCAGTGTTCCGAACTTCCGTATTGACTATTGATATGCAACGAAAAACAATTACTATAACTCAGCCATACCGACCATCATACATGAGACTAAATTATAGAGAAAATTTTGAATTGGTAACGGGTTTAGGTATCGTATGTTCGATATCGATTCAAAATAAAACAATTTCCACTATTTTAGATACATGGAGCGACGGATTGATTAACCTCACTGAAAAAGACTTCAACGAGTGGAGTATACTCTATCCGAAAGGAACTCCACAGAAAGTTTCAATCGGATATAAGGAAGCAACACAGGAAGAGGAAAGTCTGAATCTACCTGAAACGACGTTTGTAAAAACAAAAATAGAAAACACCTTTGCCGTAAAAAATCCGTCTCTGAAACATTCTGTTCTAGGAAAGAAGCTACTGGAGTATGGGCTTCTGTCTATAGACTACGTTCATCAAAAAATATACTTCCAACCATTTGACCTGACTCCTATCCCCGAATCGGAAGCAAAAGTAACGGAAGTCAAAATAGAAAACGGCAAGATGAACCCGATTACCCGCCAATTCTTTCTGGAACATATTTTTGATTACCGGACAGGCAATGATTTCGTTTATAATGGAGACAAGCCCGTGGTCATCGACTTTTGGGCAACTTGGTGCGGTCCTTGCATGAGACTGCTTCCGAAAATGGAAGAACTGGCTGAAAAGTATAAGGGCAAAGTCATGTTCTACAAAGTGAATGCGGATAAAGAGAAAGACTTGTGCAAACATTTCGGAATACAGGCATTGCCGACTCTTTTCTTTATTCCGGTGGGTGGCAAGCCTATCGTCGAGGTCGGGGCTACTCCGGAAAAGTATGTACAGATTATTGAAGAACAACTCTTGAAATAAAAAACTCTCTTAAATTACATAACTATGTTAATCTAAAACTTTAACTAAAAGCCGGAATCAATCCCGGCTTTTTTTATTTCCATATAATTGGAACTTATCATTTAAACAAGTACATTTGTCCTGTCAAATTTATTTATAACTTAACACACATTATTGACCATGAAGAAAAGTATTTCTCTTCTTCTTTTGTCTTTGCTGATGATTACCCCCAGTTGTCAAAAGCCAAAAGAGGCGGCGAACGAGTACAACATCGTTCCCAAACCCAATCAAATTATCCCGAGGGAAGGGCGTTTCGAGTTAAGCAACAAAGTCAGGCTGGTTGTTCCGCCCGATGCTCCCGAAGTGAAAGACATTGCCGACAGTCTGGCCGGACGGTTGAAACTGACAGCAGGAATTACTTTAAAAGAAGCTGATAGCGCAGACGGCAAACAGGCTATCTGTTTCGTCATGGAGAAAGGTATGCCGAAAGAGGGGTATAAACTTTCCGTCACTTCCAACCTCATCACAGTGACTGCCTCTCAGCCGAATGGATTTTTCTATGGAGTGCAAACCCTTTTCCAACTTCTCCCTACTGCCATCTACGGAAAACAACTGGATAAAAAAGTAGACTGGTCAGTTCCTGCCGTAGAAATAGAAGATGCTCCCCGTTTTATTTATCGCGGACTGATGCTGGACGTTTGCCGCCATTATGTACCAATAGAGTACATTTATAAGTTCATCGACCAACTGGCCATGAATAAGATGAACACTTTTCACTGGCATCTGACGGACGACCAGGGTTGGAGAATCGAAATCAAGAAATATCCGAAATTGACGGAAATCAGTTCCAAGCGTGAAAAGACGTTGGTAGATTATTATTATGTAAACTATCCGCAAGTATTTGACGGAGAAGAGCATGGCGGATATTACACGCAGGAACAAATCAAAGATGTAGTAGCTTATGCCGCAAGCAAGTATATCAATGTTATCCCCGAAATAGAAATGCCAGGACATGCGTTGGCTGCCCTCGCTTCCTATCCGGAGCTGTCTTGTGATTCTACGCAGGCGTATAAGGTATCTCCTACATGGGGCGTATTCGAACAAGTATTCTGCCCGAGCGAAACAACTTTCAAATTCTTTGAAGGGGTAATGGATGAGGTAGTGGAACTCTTCCCCAGCGAATACATTCATATCGGCGGTGACGAATGTCCCAAGACTGCCTGGAAGAACAGTGCTTTCTGTCAGCAGTTAATCCGTCAGCTAGGCTTGAAGGACGATGTGACTCCGAGTAAAGTAGATGGCGTGAAGCATAGCAAAGAAGATAAATTGCAGAGTTATTTCGTGACCCGTATGGAGAAATACCTGAACGGCAAAGGACGTAACATCATCGGTTGGGATGAAATTTTGGAAGGCGGACTGGCACCGAATGCCACCGTCATGTCATGGCGTGGTGTAGAAGGCGGGCTGAACGCTGCCAAAGCAGGGCATAATGCCATTATGACTCCGATGCCATATGCTTATTTGGATTTTTATCAGGAAGATCCGGTTATTGCTCCGACTACCATCGGCGGATATACGACTCTGAAAAAGACATATAGCTATAATCCTGTCCCGGACGATGCCGACGAGTTGGTAAAGAAACACGTGATTGGCATGCAGGGGAATCTCTGGAGAGAATATATGAAAACTTCCGACCGTACGGATTATCAGGCTTTCCCTCGTGCGATGGCTATCGCAGAAACAGGCTGGACACTGGATGCCAACAAGGACTGGAAAAATTTCTGCGAACGTATGGTCACGGTGTTCGAGCGTCTGGAAATAATGAATACGAAACCTTGCCGCAATTTTTTCAACGTAAACGTAAATACGCATGCTGATGAAAACGGCCCTTTAATGGTACTTTTGGAATCTTTCTATCCGAATGCGGAAATCCGATATACAACGGACGGCAGTGAACCTACTTCAACTTCTACTCTGTATGAGCAGCCTTTCGTACTCGAAGGGAATATTGACCTGAAGGCTGCCGCCTTCAAGGACGGTAAGATGCTGGACAAGGTTACCCACAAGCCATTATATGGCAATTTACTGGCAGGAAAACCGTTTACTGTCAATTACAAAATGGGATGGACGGGCGACATTTTCGACGAGAACGATGTAATGGGAGCTGACAAGACTACCTTCGGATTAACGAATGGCAAACGGGGAAACAATGCTTCATATAATCCATGGAGCAGTTTCGCTATCACTGAGGGGAAAGACTTGGAGTTCATTGTTAATTTGAACCGACCGACCCAGGTAAGCAAAGTTGTTTTTGGCTCTTTATTTAATCCTGCCATGAGGATGCTTCCTACCGGCGGAGTTGCCGTAGAGGTCTCGGCTGACGGAAAACAATATACGCAGATAGCACAGAAAGAGCTGAAGCATGATTATCCGCAAACCGGAAGAATCGCTTTCACTGATTCTATTGAATTTGAACCGGCTCAGGCTACTTTCCTGAAAGTGAAAATACAGAGTGGTGGCAAGTTGCGTAACGGCATTGATTTTGAAAAGAACAATGGGCCGGAGATTATTCCTGCCGAGTTGTGGATTGATGAAATTGAAGCTTATTAAGCATAGCTGATTGATAAATAAAAATGAGACTGTCTTACCGTAATTTAGACAGTCTCGTTTTTTGTTTGTATAGAAAAATAAATACTCCATGATAGGATTCAGAGCCCTTGCCGCTAAATGAGCAAGAACACTTCCCTTAACTTTAGCTGCGTTAAATATATTTGCCGTTCTACCGTATGGACAGATATATTCAGTTTGTTGGCTATCTCTCTATGGCTTTTGCCTTTAAAACGGCTGAGTTTAAATATGCTTCTTCTACGTTCAGGAACAGTTTCCAACATTATAAATATGTTTTGCAGTATTTCCCGACGGTATATGTCCGCCCAGAAATTATCACTATTTGCCTGTTCATAGGATGGAAACTCCTGTATAAAACGCTCTCTATATTCCAGTTTTATCCGTTGATGCTTGAGAATGTTTAAAGCTATATTTTTAGTCATAACCAAAAGATAGGAGTCTAATTTCCGCTCATTGTTCAACCAGATTTCCTGTTGTTCCCAAAGTTTGATAAACACTTCCTGTGCCACATCTTCTGCATCACACTCTGATTTCAACAATCTGTACGCGTATTTTCTTATTTTCGAAAAGTTCGCATAATAAAACACTGAAAATATTTCTTCTACTTGGTTACTGTTATCTATCATGGTAATAAATATTTTGGTGACGTAGGTAAAACCCATCACTTTGAAGAACACAAAAATAGCCCCAGCATTACCTCGTATTCTCACAGATACTCGAATAAACCGGGGCTTCCCTTGTGTATTACCAATACCTATTTCACATTATTATGTAAAAAAGTCTTTTATTTTTTATCGAAGCGGACATTATGTTCCCAACGTCTGATAAGACCGTCACCCGCAGTCATATCACGATTTTGTCCGGTAGCGTCTCTGAATGTGTTGCCTTCACCCTCATCCAATGGCCATAGACCAATCAAATTCGGATTCTTCGGATTAACTTCAAAGAACATATTATTCTGAATCTCAGCTTCCGAACGGGCGTAGCTCCAGAAACGTACCTGGCTCATTCCACATTCAGCCGGGAAATATGTGGAACTACTGGAAATCATCTGCAAGCCATTGATTACCATTCCACCTTTCGGAGCGGGAACCTGCTTTCCTGCCACACGCACTCCGTCACGATAAATAATAAGTTCACTTCCGTTATAAACAATAGCCAAATGATACCATTGGTTGGTATTCCAGTCTCTTGCAGTCTCTGTTCCACCGTCACCATGAGCCTTAACTTGCAAATAGTTGTAAGGACGATTGGCATCACCAAATCGAACATAGACCTCATTATTGGCACGAACATTGAAGATAGCCTGATTATTTTTATTCAAATTACTCATGCGCACCCATGTTTCCAACGTGTAAGTTTCTACAGAAACACCCCAGTCTGTTTCCGGATCTGTCTGCACATTTTCTGAACCACGAGGCTTCATCACCGGAACAGATACATTCAACGGTTTAGACAATACATAAATAAACCGACCTTGTGCAGCAGACTTTGTCACATTACCTTTCAAGACATTACCCAATGCCAAGGGAACGGCATAAGTAATACCATTCGTAGCAAAGTCGTCAATGTGCAACTGGAAATTGGCGCTAATTTCACCGGCAGGAATAGTCACCGTAGCACCTTGCGGCAATTGTTCCGCCGGCAGCGCTTCATATTCTGTGCCATTATTTTCATTATAACCTGCAATTATTTCCGGAGCAAATCCGATTTCCACTTCTACATCTTCCGCGAGCTTCTGCGCCAGACGCACTGTAACATTGATATCCGCACCACCATCCATAGTGATTGTTGCAGCTTTGGCTGTTCCGGCAGCGTCTGCAATATACAGACTATTTCCCTGCGCTTTGTAGTCTGCATTATCGCATCCCATAAACAGGAATGCCGACAGTGCAATTACAAGACTTGATAAATAGATATATTTCATAACTTTTATGCTTATAAGATTCATTTAACCGTTATTTATTCTTATTCATCGCCATTGGATGTGCCATTCAGACGATCATAATAGATACTGTAAAGAGTCGTAATACCTTGGCGCAAGAAATAATATTCCGGAGAACCGTCATAGTCTCCCTTGCCCTGATTATAGTCGAAACCACAACGATAAAGGCCACAACCGCCAATCTGCTGGTCAATATTAACCGTTTCTCCTTTCACGTTATATGTTCCTTTATAAATATAGTTGGCCATTGTGGACAAAAATCCTCCACCGGTGCTGGCATAAGACTCAAAGTTTTCGGTTGTAATAGTTCTGCGGACAATTTCTTCAGGCGTTATGATTCCCTGCTGAATCCAGTCATCCATATCACGGAACACTCCTTCTATTCTCCAATCAGACATTCCGCCATAAGCTTGCAGCACAAAATAGTCCACATAGTAAGAGAGCCATTCTTTATCCATACCGGTACGGACTCCAATCTCACCGTCAATCAGAAAAAGAAGACGCTTTTCCGGCATGGGACGGTCACCGCGGTCACGTTCGGGATCCATTGCGCCATGTCCGAACCAATAAGAAAGTTCTTCCACGAAAATGGTCCTTTGTACTTTATTAGCCCAAAGCTGACCGGCTCCCATTCCACCACCGGGTTCATAGTCCCAGTCATAGCCATCATAGCCACATTCCAGGCAAGCTCTGTAAAGGTCTTCCGCATAAGCCTTGATGGCAGGACGTACCACTTCCGGATCCCGACTGGTTCCTGCTGTATGATAAATTTCCTTGTCCGGCAGGTCATCCCCGATGTTCTGCGAGAACAGTGTTACTACTACTTTCGTCCCTTTCACTTTCTGTACATATTCCATATCAGCTCTTCTTTCGGGAGTCAATTCGAATTTCGGATGACCTCCCCAGTTGGAAGCAATCGTTACCGAATCCGGCAAACCACGCAGACTAGTTTCACCCGTAGGCGTAATACCGGTCCAACTGTCAAACCATACGAACACCTGTGGCAATCCCGGTGTCTGTTTCCACTCACGCAAAGCGGCATAGTATTCATCCGTCTTGACGGTTCCGTTCAAGTCAACGTTATTGATAGATTCTACATCCGTACAGCTTGCCGCAAACAGCGCAACCGCAAACGAGAATCCTATAGTCTTGATATTTTTCATTTTCATATTCTTGAAATAATTTAAAGATTAGTTCTTTTTAGCCCACCACAAGTCTGTGTTACCTGTATCCGGACCGCCTAGCATAGAAATAGCAGCTTCCAAATTAGCAGAGTTGCTGTCCTTTTCCGTAGAAGGATAAGGAAGACGGCGTACCATGCGACCATCAGTAATATCTCCGATATATCCGGCTGAACTTAAGTTGTTTTTGGGAGGAACCATTTCTGGGTAGCCTGTACGGCGGAAGTCATTCCAAGCCTCAAAACCGATCGGATAATTAGCAATCCACTTTTGGGTAATAATCTTCTGAAGCTTGTTATCACCATCTTCCCAAGCTACAGAAGCTGCTGCAGTTGCAAACGTATAACTATCGCTAGCATTTATGGCATCCGTAAAACCTGCCGGTTTTGTTGTGCTTGACAAATAATTACCAGCACTCACTCCATATTGTTCCATAGAAGTTTGGATACCTTGTTCATAATATCCTTTGGCAGCAGCCTCTCCACCGTCAATCCAGCCTTGAAGAGCAGCTTCCGCTTTCAGGAAATAAGTTTCGGCGGCATAAAATACAGGCATCGATGAGTTTCTTTCAAATGCCGGTTTCGAATAGTTTGCGCTTGATCCATAAACGCCCGGTTGTCCGTAATTATTCTTAAAATTATCACTGTTGTTACCCATGCGTGCTCCACAATAATTCTGTTTAGACTCCGTCATGTATTTACCAATACGAGGGTCATTATAACCATTCATATAGGCAGAAATCGTAGCATTAACAGCCAAGTCACCCCAGTCTTGTGAAGCCAGACGGAATGGATTATTAGAGGTCTTCAGGTAAGCATTATCACTATTGGACTCAATCACGCCACTCTGAATAGCTTCCGCCATCACTTGTTTGGCATATTCCGTATCCACAGCTGCAATACGCACAGCCATACGTAACTTCAACGAATTGGCATATTTCACCCATTTACTGAAATCACCCTGATACATCACATCATAGTCTGCATACGCAGTCGAAGTTCCACTAACACCTGACAGTACTTCAATGCTCTTCGTCAGATCAGTAATCATGTTGTGATACAGATCCTTAACATCATCATAAGCTACGGCAAATTCACCCTGCCCCATCTGAGAATAAGGAATAGGACCATACGTGTCAGCTACACGAAGCATTACGCCTACGCGGATAATGGAAGCCCAGGCATAAATCGTTCCGACACCTCCGGTCTGGTCTTTCACCTTCAGAAAGTTAGGATAGAAATCCGTAAACAGATCCTTGAAAGGAGTATCCACCCAGTTAAGTTGCGGATTGAACGAGCTAAAATTGGTACCGTTCCATTTGTTAGTACACGTAAAATAACCACCATACTGTGATCCCACCATTTGTTCAGTCATCTGGCTATTGTTTTCCTGTTGCGGATTGAGCAGATAAGTCATCACGGGAAATACCGAGCCGACCTTCTCAATCTCAGTCATCTGGTCATCATAAACATCCGTGGGATGTGTATTTAAATCTTCAAAGTTTCCTGTACATGAAGCGAGTAACAACGATGATGCAAAAGTTACTGCGCTTACAGTCTTAATCATATTGATTTTTCTCATAATTCGTTCCATTTTTTTAGAATTGTACTTTTACACTGAAACCCATGTTTCTCAAGCTAGGCTGCATGAAATAATCCACACCTGTGTAGAACGTGCTGGTAGACGACGCCACCTGTTCGGGGTCGAACGGAGCCTTGCAGTAAATCACGGCAAGATTGTTTCCAATCAAGCCCAATGTTACATCGGCAATGTTGCGCAGTTTCTTTCTGGAAATAGTATATTCTAAACTTACTTCCTGCAAACGAATGTTGGTAGCGTCGTACACATAGAAGTCACTTTCACCGGAACCGGCTGCCACAATGCCCAGATAATCCTTGGCAGTAATCGTTCGTCCGTTAATCACTACACCACCGGCATCACGCAACTTCGCACTATATTCTGATACACCGAAACGATCCATGAACGCCTGTGTGCCGGAAACCACGTTACCGCCGAAACGTCCGCTCAATAATACATTCAGGCGGAAGCCCTTGTAAGTAAACGAGTTTCTCCAACCCATATTGACTTTAGGCAACACGGAACCAATCTTTCTGTGTTCTGTTTCAATCATAGTAGGTAGTCCGGTCTTGGGATCCTGACTAATATAACCGTTATTGTCACGCTTGAAGTCACGGTTAGTGTAGATATCACCCATAGAGCCACCTTCTACCAGACGCAGTGTCGGAGCATTTCCGCTACCCAAACGAGCCTTTTCAACAAAGTCCATTTGAATCAACTCACCCGTATAAGGATTCTGTACGCCATTTGCCAGTGACTTGATTTTATTCTTATTATAAGTAAATGTCAGGTTGGAGCTCCAACCGAAATCTCTCCACTCATTGTTATAACCCAATGCCATCTCAATACCTTGGTTCTGTACACTACCTGCCTGAATCGCTACATCTTTGAAACCTGAACTTGCAGGAAGCGGTGCGTAGAATGTCTGGTTCTTGGTGTCAGAGGTATAATAAGTGATATCAAGGTTCAATGAGTTGTCGAAGAAACGCATATTCAAACCTGCTTCGAAAGAGTTGGTCTTTTCCGGTTTCAAGTCAGAGTTCGGATAGTGAGACATGACTTTGTAAGCATGGTTCTGCGGATCGTATTCATAACGCACTTTGGTCATATACGGATCATAAGAGTTACCTACGGAAGTATAGGATACACGGGCTTTCAGGAATGTGAACCAGTCAGGCAATTTGATGACTTCACTCAAGATACCGGAAAGACCTATAGAAGGATAGAAGAAAGCCTTTGTTCCTCTGTCGGAGAACGCAAACGCAGAATCCCAGTCCGAACGTCCCGTGAGACTTAGGTAAAGGAAACTTCTCCAACCGATTTCCGCATTAGCAAAAACAGACTGTGTCTGGCGTTTCAAACCGTCAGCTTCTACCTTATAGTTATTGGTACGGGACAGATTCTCAATCGTGAAATGATTAGTCACCAATTCCAAGTTTCCGGTTATCACGCTGGATTTCATACGAGTATCCTTGATAGAGGCACCGACGTTGGCAACTATATTGAAATCGCCGAATGTCTTATTGAAGTTTGCCATTACATCGGCATAAGTTTGACGGTCGAGGCGGACGTCTTCCTTATAGTGTCCCTTCGGGCCGGAAAACGTAGCCAATGTTCCGGCATAGAACTTTTCCGTAAAGATGTTTTCAGTGTTGTCAATGCTGACACGTCCCTGCACGTTCAGTCCTTCCATAATGTTATATTGCAGACTGGCAGCCAGTTTATAACGTCTTCTTTCCGTCTCACGGTTCATGCGATTCATCGTCCAGTAAGGATTCTGCTGGTCGAGCCCCATTTGACCGTAAGGCCAGAACTGTGTTGTGGCACCTGTCAACGGATCGAAATGCTCGTAAGTGGCAACATCTTCGAAGCTTTCACCACGCGGGAACAGATAGAGAGCCGGGAATGGAGACATATAAGAACCTTGGGAAATCATATTCTTGTCATTTTGAATGATATAGTTGGCACTGGTATCCAGGGTAAACTTGTCATTCAAGAAGTTAACCGTATTGCGGAACGTAAAGTTGTAACGGTCATAATCGTTATTAGGCAAAATACCTGTAGCGTTGGTGGCAGCTACAGAGAAATAACTCTGGCTCTTGTCAGTACCGGTAGAAAGAGCTACGGAATTAGTGATGTTCGTTCCTGTGTTGAAAAAGCCGGAAGGATCGTAACGATAATCCGTAGGATTGCCCCAACTATCCGACTCACCCGTCATGTTGCCATATCTGTTCTGAAATTCGGGCATCATCAGAGGGTTACTGAATGTAGCGCTCAAGCTGTAGCTCAGGCTAGTCTTACCACTACGTCCTTTTTTGGTTGTGATAAGCACCACTCCGTTAGCACCTTCGTAGCCATAAAGGGCGGCTGCGGAAGGACCGGTCAGCAATGACATACTTTCAATATCATCCGGATTAATGTCGGCAATGGACTCCGTACTACCACGTGAGTTCATTGAATCACCACTACTTGATGTATTGACGTTGTACATCGGAATACCATCGATCACATACAACGCATTGTTATTCTGACTGATAGACTTAGCACCACGCATCACAACTTTTACGCCACTACCGGGACCGGATGAACTGTTGTTAATCTGCACACCGGCAGCCTTACCGGCCAATGAACTCATGAAGTTGGAGCTCTTTACGGCAGTCAGTTCATCGCCTTTCACCTGCTGAACGTTATACGTCAACGCCTTTTCAGCACGCTTGATACCCAAAGCTGTCACCACAACTTCTTCCAGCACTTCGGTATCTTCATTCAACACAATGTTTAAAGGATTAGCATTAGCTACCGTCACAGACTGACTGGCATAGCCAATATACGAGAATTCAAGAACATCACCCATGGAAACTTTCAAAGAGAATTTTCCATCCAGGTCAGTTACCGTACCATTAGTAGTACCTTTCACCAGTACACTTACACCAATCAGAGCTTCTCCCTTGGTATCTTTTACAGTACCGGAAACACTGATTACATTGTCTTGTACTTGACTGACAGTATGAGAGTCGGATGCATATGCACTCCCACCACTTGCAAGTAACAAAAAGCTAAAAAGCAGGCAGAAACCTTTGCGATTCAGATTTGTTTTCATTCAGTAATAAATTTAAAATTAAAAGTTATAAACAGATAATATTCTATTATATTTACACATAAGAACTCGTTATCGCACAAAAATCAAAACACTGTAAATAATAACAGCATCAACAACAAATTCGAAATTTGATTAAAATTTTCGTTTTACACCCATTATTCAAGGTTTAACGCCACAAATATACACACTATAAGCAAATATGCAATAAATTATATGTTAAAATTGAAAGAAGACGCCAAGATGATAGTGGATAATTTATAAATACAAATTATAATATTAATATGATACATATATAATAAACGAACCATAAATAAGTCAAAACAAACTAATAAATAGCAGATTAGACACGCCAATCTTTTCATTAAAGTTCTATCTACTTGTAAAAATGATGTAGGATAAGAATAATATTCATGAATGCTAACCCCATATTTCCCAATATACAACCTGCGATCAACAAAAAAACACATATAAGACGATAACGGTATAGCGAAGACATAACAATAAAATCGCCTAAATCCTCCCCAGGTTTATGAGCCTTAGCACATTCCTTAGGGTAAGATTTAAGCGATTCTATAAGGAGAAGACACTCAGAATTAATTCTCCTCCTATTTGATAATAACCGGAAAAACTATCCGATGATGATTTCTTTTTAAATAATTCCTTTCGCGGAAAGGTAACGTTCAGCTTCAATAGCAGCCTTACAACCACTTCCCGCAGCAGTAATAGCTTGACGATAATGCGGATCAGCAACATCACCTGCCGCAAAGACTCCGGGAACTTTTGTACGCGGGCTATCGCCATCCGTAATAATATAACCCACTTCGTCCGTATCAATATAATCTTTGAATATATCGGCATTCGGTTTATGACCGATAGCGAGGAAGAAACCGTCGATAGGCAAGCTATAACGTTCTTCGTCAGGTTCACCCCAACGTTTCACCAGATTTACACCTTCCACTCCATTATCACCATATAAACCGACAGCGTTGTGTTCGAAAAGAACTTCAATCTTCTCATGCTTCATCACACGCTCCTGCATAATCTTCGATGCACGCAGGAAAGGCTTACGGACAATCAGATACACTTTTGAAGCCAGGCCGGCAAGATAAATCGCTTCCTCACAAGCTGTATCACCACCACCGACAACAGCTACGACTTTCTTACGATAAAAGAAACCGTCACAAGTAGCACAAGCGCTTACACCCATACCGGCATATTTCTTTTCGTCTTCCAGACCCAAGTATTTGGCGGTAGCTCCGGTAGCAATAATCAGTGCTTCCGTTTCAATTTCTTTTTCGCCGTCAATCGTAATTTTATAAGGAGCTTTGCTCAAATCCGCTGCCGTCGCAATCCCGAAACGGACGTCCGTCCCGAAGCGGCTGGCCTGGGCACGCAAATCTTCCATCAACTGCGGGCCGCTGATACCTTCCGGATAACCGGGAAAATTCTCCACATCCGTAGTCGTTGTCAACTGACCACCGGGCTGTAACCCTTCATAAAGCACCGGACATAAGTTGGCACGTCCTGCATAAATCGCTGCCGTGTATCCGGCAGGCCCTGATCCTATAATCAGGCACTTAACTTTTTCTATTTCTGCCATTTTATTATACCTTTATTGTTTTGTTATTCAATAACATCTTATCTCAAGTCTATAATCTCCGCACCCGGATACTGCTTCCTGTCAAAGGCGAAAACACTATCCGCATAATTCTGCCGGGTCTGATAACTCATAACGGTGATTTCATTACGTGTCTGCTGACCGCGTTGTTGAAGCAGAATATACAGAGGTTCATAAGTATCCTTCGTCACAAAAAGAGTGATGCGTTCCAATTCCTGTTTCTTATCCTTAGCCGTCAGAATCACTTCCCAAACTGCTTTTCCACGAAATGTTTTCGTCGTTCCCAGCTTGTAAGAGAATCCTTTCTGATACATATAAAGAAATGTATAGGGATTAATCTGCTGCAATTCTTCCTGAGTCGGGCTACTGACATTCACCTCATCATTCTTTGCTACATAGCTCCACTGCGTTTTCCCGTCAAACCATGTGACCACATCGGAAGTTTTCAACACGAACTTCCCCCCTTTCAGTTGGATAGTTCCGTTCTCTGCTCCTTCCGCAAGACCGTTCGTCACCGCCTTTACAACAAAATCCGCTTTCACACCGCCTGCTTTCCGAAAGGCATCCGCTGTCCTATCAAGAACAGCTTTAGCCTGCGACTGCTGTTGTTGAGCAATCACAGGCAATGACAGTAAAGCTATTAAAACACTAAAAATGTACTTTCTCATTTGATTAATAAACGTACGGTTACTGCAAATTGTTCAAACGCATTTCAAGGTCATTATCGTCGATACACAAAACGTCACGTGCCTTGCTACCCTGCGTAGGGCCTACGATACCGGCCTTTTCCAATTGATCCATAATACGACCGGCACGATTGTAGCCGATAGCAAATTTACGTTGAATCAATGAAGTGGAACCTTGCTGATGAATAACCACCAAACGCGCAGCATCTTCAAACAACGGATCAAGGCGTCCCATATCAATATCCCCTACCTCACTGCTACTATCTTCGCTCACATATTCGGGCAAGAAGAACGGAGTAGGATAACCCTGTTGACGGGCAATAAATTTCGTAATCTCCTCCACTTCCGGCGTGTCGATAAAGGCACACTGCACACGCACCGGATCAGCTCCCTGCAAGAAAAGCATATCCCCCTTACCAATCAACCGGTTCGCACCCGGACGGTCGAGGATAGTACGGGAGTCCATCATGGCAGATACACGGAAGGCGATACGCGCCGGGAAGTTAGCTTTAATCGTACCCGTGATGATATTCGTAGTCGGACGCTGCGTAGCGATAATCATATGAATACCGACCGCACGCGCCAACTGGGCGATACGGGCAATCGGAAGTTCCACTTCTTTACCTGCCGTCATAATCAAATCACCGAACTCATCGATAACGACTACGATATACGGCATAAACTTATGTCCCTTTTCGGGATTCAGGCGGCGGTTGACAAACTTCTCGTTATACTCCTTGACATTACGCACATGTGCCATCTTCAAGAGGTCATAACGGGTATCCATCTCCACACAAACCGAATTCAGGGTTTGCACCACTTTGGTTACATCCGTGATAATCGGTTCGCCACCGTCGGGCAGCTTGGCGAGAAAATGATTCTCGATTACCGAGTAGATACTGAATTCAACTTTTTTCGGGTCGACCAGCACGAACTTCAGTTCAGCCGGATGCTTCTTATATAATAAGGAGGTAATAATCGCATTCAACCCGACAGACTTTCCCTGACCGGTTGCACCTGCCACCAACACATGCGGCATCTTGCAAAGGTCGAACATAAAGACTTCGTTTGTAATCGTCTTACCCAACACGATAGGCAAATCATATTTCGATTCCTGGAATTTCCTACTTCCAATAACACTCTGGCCGGAAACAATTTTCGGATTTTTGTTCGGTACTTCAATACCGATAGTTCCCTTACCCGGTATTGGAGCGATGATACGGATACCATCGGCAGAAAGGCTTAATGCGATATCGTCTTCCAATCCGCGAATCTTGGAGATACGCACCCCCTGTTCCGGCGTAATCTCATACAGAGTTACCGTAGGGCCGACGGTCGCTTTAATCGTACTGATTTCAATTCCGAAGCTACGCAATGTATTGATGATACGGTCTTTATTCGCATTCTGCTCATCCATATCAATCGTCGGGTCGTCATTCTCGAAATGTTTCATTAGGTCGATGGTAGGAAAACGGTAGTTTTCCAAGTCCTTGGTCGGATTGTAAGGTTCCATTTCCGGCCCTTGATATTCTTCTTCCGTAGCTGCCGGTTCCACTTGAAAACCGGGCTCTTCTTCCCCGGCAACTTCTTTCGGCATTGACGGAACTGAATTGGAAACAGTCGGTTCAAACACCATGGTTACTCCTTCGCTTTCATCAGATGAGGAAGAAGGTTCTTCCATTTCCGGTTGGCTCACCGGATAATCTTCTTCTTCGGGTTCTTCAGCTTGTATATCCATCACAGGTACCGGTGGCGCCTGTTTATAAGTCCGTTTCAGATTAAATTCGACTTCCTGCGGTTGAGAAGTTGTAAATTCCGGATTATCATCTCCGGCCGGAGCGGTTTCCGTTTCCTCTTTCTTCTTACGTTTCAGGAAACTTAACGCGAAGAGTTTGCGCAACCAGATAACCGTGCGCGCACTGATATATATAAAGAAGCAGACAGCCGTTATCAGCAGAATCATCCATACTCCGGGCACACCTACCTGCGAAATCAACCAACGGCTGACATTATATCCGTGCATACCACCCAAATAGATGAAAGAATCCTGATAATGATCCATAAAAGCAAATCCGAAGAATACGGAGAACCAAACCAGCAGTAAGGTACATCCGATAAACCATTTCCACAGGCGGACGATACGCACACGCATCAGCTTCAATCCCGCCACCGCCAAAAAGACGAGGATAAAGAAAGATGAGATACCGAAACAGTCATTAATCAGATAACTTGCCAACTGCGCCCCGCGTGAACCTGCATAGTTTTTCACATGATTATCGACGACTGACAGGTCAGCCGGGTTTCCACTGTCGATAATACTTTGATCGGCTGCCCCCGTGAAAAAGAACGAGGAAAAGGCCAGCAATAAATAAACGGAAAAGATGACCAACATCAGTCCGATGACAAAATGAACGGTTTCGTTCTTGAATATTGCAACAAATTTACTTGGGGAAGAGGGAGTGCGTTCTGTCTCCTTATCTAATTTCTTCTTTGCCATGAGTCTTTTATTCATTTATAAAATTGGAATCACAATCTAAGCTGCAAAAATAATAAAAAAATAACGAGCGCTACGCTCATTCAATCCTTTTTCTTACCTTTGCGTTTCAAATCAATGCTGATTATGGAAAAAGAAAGCCAAACGATATTTGATAAGAATGTAATTGAGTTCGTAACGGTAGCCGCCGAATTTTGCGCATTCCTCGAACGTGCCGAACGCATGAAGCGTAACGACTTCGTTGATACATCCATGAAAATACTTCCCCTACTCTATCTCAAAGCATCCATGCTCCCGAAATGCGAGACCATCGGGGACGAAGTACTCGAAACGTATGTAACAGAGGAAATCTACGAGATTCTGCGCATTAACCTTGCGGAACTGATGGGCGACAAGGATGATTATCTGGACGTATTCGTGCAGGACATGGTTTATAGCGACCAGCCTATCAAGAAGTCCATTTCGGAAGATTTGGCGGATATCTATCAGGATATCAAGGATTTTATCTTCGTTTTCCAACTGGGATTGAACGAAACGATGAACGATTCATTGGCCCTTTGCCAGGAGAACTTCGGAATGTTATGGGGGCAGAAGCTGGTAAATACGCTGCGCGCACTCCACGACGTGAAGTACAACCAACAGCAGGAAGAAGAGGAAGAGGACAATGAAGAAGGATTTTACGAACCAAGCGATGACGACAACTGTTGTGAAGAAGACAACTGTCATTGCCACGATGACGATTGCCACTGTCACGAAGACGGCTGCCATTGCCACCACGATGAATAAATAAAAATGATTGTAAGAAGAACCATAGATAAAGATGAATTAAAGGAACTCCCGAAAACTGTTTTTCCGGGACGAATCCATGTTATCCAATCGGAGACGGAAACGGAAAAGGCGGTAGCTTATCTGCAATCCAGACCTGTGATAGGTATCGATAGCGAGACACGCCCTTCCTTCACCAAAGGCCAATCGCATAAAGTAGCGCTCCTTCAGGTTTCGTCCGAGGAATGTTGTTTTTTGTTCCGCCTCAATATGACCGGATTAACGCAGCCGCTAGTCGACTTGTTGGAAAATCCGGGTGTGATTAAAGTCGGGCTTTCACTAAAAGACGACTTTATGATGTTGCACAAGCGTGCGCCTTTCAACCAGCAGAGTTGCATCGAACTGCAAGATTATGTACGCCAGTTCGGCATTCAGGACAAAAGCCTGCAAAAGATTTACGCAATCCTGTTCAAGGAAAAGATTTCCAAATCACAGCGCCTGTCCAACTGGGAAGCCGATGTGTTAAGCGACGGACAAAAGCAATATGCAGCTACCGACGCCTGGGCTTGTCTCAACATCTACAACCTGTTGCAGGAACTGAAACAAACGGGTAATTATGAAATAGCTCCCGAAGAAAAAAAAGAATGCCCTGAGCAGGTTTCTACCAAATGATTAATCACTTATCACTAAAAAAACTAATCACTACCAACATGCATAAAGTATACCTCAAACCCGGCAAAGAAGAGTCTCTCAAAAGATTTCACCCCTGGATTTTCTCCGGTGCAATCTCCCGTTTCGACGGAGAACCCGAAGAAGGTGAAGTAGTAGAAGTATACACCTCGAAAAAAGAATTTATCGCCGCAGGGCATTTCCAAATCGGAAGTATTGCCATACGTGTGCTTTCTTTCCGTCAGGAACCTATCGACCACGATTTCTGGAAACGTAAACTGGAAATAGCGTATGACATGCGCCGAAGCATCGGCATTGCCACGAACCCGACCAACAACACGTATCGCCTTGTACATGGTGAAGGGGATAATCTCCCGGGACTGGTAATTGACGTTTATGCCAAGACCGCTGTCATGCAGGCACATTCGGCAGGAATGCACGTAGACCGCATGGCAATCGCCGAAGCCTTGTCCGAAGTGATGGGTGACAAGATTGAAAATATCTATTATAAATCAGAAACAACGCTTCCCTTTAAAGCCGACCTTTTCCCCGAAAACGGTTTTCTGAAAGGCGGAAGTAATGACAATATCGCACAGGAGTATGGCCTGAAGTTTCATGTGGACTGGCTGAAAGGACAGAAAACGGGATTCTTTGTAGACCAGCGAGAAAACCGTTCTTTACTGGAGCGTTATGCAAAAGACCGTTCGGTATTGAATATGTTCTGCTACACCGGCGGATTCTCATTCTATGCCATGCGCGGTGGTGCAAAACTCGTCCACTCTGTCGACAGCTCCGCCAAAGCTATTGATTTAACGAACAAGAATGTGGAACTGAACTTCCCCGGCGATCCTCGCCACGAGGCTTTTGCCGAAGACGCTTTCAAATACCTTGACCGCATGGGAGACCAGTATGACTTAATCATCCTTGACCCGCCTGCGTTCGCGAAGCATAAAGATGCGTTGCGAAATGCGTTGCAAGGTTACCGGAAACTGAATGCCAAGGCATTTGAGAAAATCAAGCCGGGCGGCATCCTGTTCACTTTCTCTTGTTCGCAAGTAGTGACCAAGGATAATTTCCGCACTGCTGTATTTACCGCAGCCGCCATGTCAGGACGCAGCGTACGCATCCTGCACCAGTTAACTCAACCTGCCGACCATCCGGTGAATATCTACCACCCTGAAGGAGAATACCTGAAAGGTTTGGTACTCTACGTAGAATAACCAACGACCAGCGAGGCGCTGGAACCGGGTTTCCATTCGAATGGATCAATAAAAACACTTTGTTGCGGTCAGATGGAGCGTATTAGCAGAAAAACGGAAGCATCAAAGTTAATTAGAGTTAACAAACAAAAGATTTACAGCAAAACATTATGTTGTATAACATAAAACCTCTTATCTTTGCATTGTGTTTTTCATGGTATTAGATTTAAGGTTAACAAAGATTGGCTGTCTGGGATAGATAGCCTTCTTTTTTTTATACCCCTTCCTTTAGCTTTTTCTCTTGCAAGTCTTCCGGATTCTTCGCATTTATCCCTTTTTTATCGCCTTTTTATCAAATAACTAGTCCACCTATCCAATGAAAATATTATATTTGCATCTATTATCAATAAAAGAGAAACACAAATTAAAAAAGTCATGAGTATAAAAGTTCGTTTGATTATTATGAACTTCCTGCAATTCTTCGTATGGGGGTCATGGTTAATATCTCTAGGTGGTTATATGGGCAGAGAACTCCACTTTGAAGGTGGGCAGATCGGAGCCATTTTTGCCACTATGGGTATCGCTTCATTGGTGATGCCCGGTATTATCGGTATCATTGCCGATAAATGGTTTAATGCGGAACGTCTATACGGACTTTGCCATATTGCGGGAGCAGCCTGTCTCTTTTATGCTTCTACGGCAACCACTTACGATCAGATGTATTGGGCTATGCTGCTCAACCTGCTGGTATATATGCCAACCTTATCACTGGCCAACACTGTATCATACAACTCCCTTGAACAATATAAGTGCGACCTTATCAAAGATTTCCCGCCTATCCGTGTATGGGGAACAATCGGTTTCATCTGTGCCATGTGGGCGGTAGACCTTACCGGATTCAAGAATTCGAGCGCGCAGCTTTATGTAGGTGCCGTATCTGCATTACTACTCGGGATTTATTCTTTCACCCTTCCGGCTTGCCGGCCTGCCAAGTCGGAAAACAAATCCTTGCTTTCCGCTTTCGGGTTGGATGCATTGGTGCTGTTCAAGAGAAAGAAAATGGCTATTTTCTTCCTTTTCTCCATGCTTTTGGGGGCAGCGTTACAGATTACCAATACGTACGGCGATCTCTTTTTGGGTAGCTTTGCCAGCATTCCGGAATTTGCGGAATCTTTTGGGGTGAAACATTCGGTGATACTCTTGTCCATTTCACAAATGTCCGAAACACTGTTTATCCTCGCTATACCATTCTTCCTGAGACATTTCGGTATCAAGCAAGTCATGTTAATCAGTATGTTCGCATGGGTATTCCGCTTCGCCCTGTTCGGTTTCGGAGATCCGGGTTCCGGACTGTGGATGCTTATCCTTTCCATGATCGTTTACGGCATGGCCTTTGATTTCTTCAACATTTCCGGTTCGTTGTTTGTTGAACAGGAAACCAATTCTTCCATTCGCGCCAGTGCGCAGGGGTTATTCTTTATGATGACCAACGGATTGGGGGCAATCATCGGCGGATATGCCAGTGGTGCTGTAGTGGATGCATTCTCCATATATGCCGACGGCAAACTGGTAAGTCGTGAATGGACAGAAATATGGCTGATATTTGCAGCATATGCACTCGTCATCGGTGTTCTGTTTGCCTTGGTATTCAAGTACAAGCACCAGCGGGAGAGTCAAACAAATTAAGTAAGAAAAACAATGGACAAAAAGGTAGAATTACAAGTTATAAATATCACAAACAGCCAGGCGCAGATAGGCGCATTTGCCATGCTATTAGGCGAAGTGGACGGTGAACGGCAATTGCCGATTATCATCGGGCCGGCGGAAGCCCAGGCTACCGCTTTGTATCTGAAGGGAGTCAAGACACCCCGCCCGTTGACACACGACCTGTTCACCACAAGCCTCACAGTATTGGGAGCGAGCTTGATACGTGTGCTAATCTACAAAGCTAAAGATGGTATTTTCTATTCCTATATTTACCTTAAAAAAGATGAGGAAATCATACGTATCGACGCACGCACCTCAGATGCAGTGGCACTGGCAGTACGTGCCGACTGCCCGATTCTGATCTATGAATCCCTCCTTGAACAGGAATGCCTGCGGATGTCTGCCGAAAAAAGAAACCGCTCCGAAGAAACAGAGGATGACGAAGAATCCGAAGAAGAGCATAGTTCTTCCGCCCCTACTTCCCTCTCTCTCGAAGAGGAATTGCAACAGGCTATCAAAGATGAGAATTACGAATTGGCCGCACAGATACGGGATCAAATCAATTCAAGAAATAAAAATCAGTAACTAGTATTATGCACGTATTTTATACTCCCGATATACAAAAGAGCAAGGAACTTCCCGAAGAGGAAGCGCAGCATTGCATCCGTGTCCTGCGGTCAAGTATCGGAGATGAAATCACCCTCACCGACGGTAAGGGCAATTTCTATAAAGCAGAAATTACGGCTGCAACCAACAAACGTTGCCAGGTGGCCATCAAGGAAACGATATTTCAGGAACCGCTTTGGCCCTGCCATCTCCATATCGCCATGGCACCGACCAAGAATATGGATCGTAACGAATGGTTTGCAGAGAAAGCCACCGAAATAGGGTTTGACGAATTGACTTTCCTCAACTGCCGTTTCTCGGAACGCAAAGTCATCAAGACCGAACGGATAGAGAAAATTCTCATTTCAGCAATCAAGCAATCACTCAAAGCCCGATTGCCCAAGCTGAATGAGATGACAGATTTCGATAAGTTTATCACCCGGAATTTTAAGGGACAGAAGTTCATCGCCCATTGTTATGAAGGCGAGAAACCGATGTTGAAGAATATCCTGAAACCCGGAGAAGACGCACTCGTACTGATAGGCCCCGAAGGGGACTTCAGTGAAGAGGAAGTGAAGAAAGCCATCGGGCAGGGATTCGTTCCCATTAGCCTGGGCAAGTCACGGCTTCGCACAGAAACAGCGGCACTGGTAGCCTGTCATACGCTGAATCTGCAAAACCAATAACCGTAGAAACCGACTGAATCAATGATTATACAACTTTTAAATAACATAAGTATGGCAAAGAAAATGATTTCACGACTTTCGGTACTGGCAGTACTGATTGTTTTTCTGGCAGCATGTTCCAAGACATCAGAGTACACTAACGTGATACCGGCTGATGCCTCGGCAGTCGCTTCTATCAACCTCAAATCTCTTGCCGCCAAAGCAGGGCTGAACGATAAAGAGAATGAAGCTGCCAAACAAAAGGTATTGGAAGCGCTGAAAAGCGGAATGAATGCCGCCACTTTCCAACAATTGGAGAAAGTCATGAATAACCCCAGCGAATCGGGTATCGATGTAGAATCCCCGTTCTATGCATTCTCTTCATCTTCTTTCCCATATCCTGCCGTCGTAGGTAAAGTGAGCAACGAGGATAACCTGCATGCTTCACTGGATGTGATGGCTAAAGAACAAATCTGCCAGCCGGTCAGCGAAGCTGATGGTTACAGCTTCACAACCATGAACGGTAGTCTGCTTGCTTTCAACAGTTCTACTGTGATAATTGTCACCGTAAACGGTACTTCACAAACGGATAAAGCTAAAGAAGGCATCACTGCCCTGATGAAACAGACTGCCGACAACAGTATCGTGAAATCCGGCGCTTTCCAGAAAATGGAAAAACAGAAAAGTGATGTCAACTTCTTCGCTTCAATGGATGCTATTCCATCAACCTACCGCAACCAGGTAAGTATGGGCTTACCTGCCGAAGTGAAGCCGGAAGATATCACTTTCGTAGGTGGACTGAATTTTGAAAAAGGAAAGATTGTCCTCAAATCAGAAAACTACACAGAAAACGAAGCTGTTAAGGCATTACTAAAAAAACAGATGGAATCGTTTGGCAAAACCAACAGTACTTTTGTCAAATACTTCCCGGCTTCTACACTGATGTTTCTTAACGTAGGCGTAAAAGGAGAAGGACTTTATAACCTGTTAAGTGAAAACAAGGAATTCCGAAACACAATATCCATCGCCAAGGCTGATGAAGTAAAAGAATTGTTCAGTTCGTTCAACGGTGATATTTCTGCGGGATTGATTAACGTTACCATGAACAGCGCTCCGACATTCATGCTATACGCAGACGTAAAGAACGGAAACGCACTCGAAGCTCTTTACAAGAACAAACAATCACTAGACTTGAAAAGAGGGGAAGATATTCTGGAACTTGGAAAAGACGAATATGTCTACAAAACCAGAGGTATGAATATATTCTATGGCATCAAAGATAACAAGATGTATGCTACCAACGACGAGTTACTTTATAAAAACATAGGTAAAGCAGCAGACAAGTCTATCAAGGAAGCTCCTTATGCATCGGAGATGAAGGGTAAAACGGTATTCTATGCTATCAATGCAGAAGCAATTCTCGAACTTCCTGTTGTCAAAATGCTGGCAGGTTTCGGCGGTCAGGAAGTAAAGACCTATCTTGAACTGGCCAATAAAGTATCCTACCTGTCTATGAGTACCGAAGGAGAAATCAGTGAATTCGACCTCTGCCTGAAAGACAAAGACGTGAATGCCCTCAAACAAATTGTAGACTTTGCCAGGCAATTTGCCGGCATGTAATAATCTGTAAACAAACGGTATGAATAGTATTCACCTACAGCAAACACTTCCCCAAGTGTTTGCTGACCGTAATTCGGTGACTTCAGATGTATGGCATCAGGATCTTTTCTTCCGGAAAGGGGAAATGTATCTGATTGAAGCCGCTTCCGGCACCGGAAAATCGTCTTTGTGCAGCTATATCTATGGCTACCGCAACGACTATCAGGGGATTATCAATTTCGATGAAACCAATATCAAAGCATACTCCGTGAAGCAGTGGGTCGACCTGCGAAAGCATTCATTAAGTATGCTTTTTCAAGATTTACGCATCTTCACCGAGCTTACCGCTCTTGAGAATGTGCAACTGAAGAATAACCTCACCGGCTGCAAGAAGAAAAAGGAGATTCTGACATTCTTCGAACAACTGGGTATCGCGGATAAGATAAACGTCAAAGCCGGCAAACTCTCTTTCGGACAGCAACAGCGTGTCGCCTTTATCCGCGCACTCTGCCAACCGTTCGATTTCCTTTTTTTAGATGAGCCTATCAGCCATCTGGACGAAGATAACAGCCACATCATGGGAGAACTCGTCATTGCCGAAGCCGAAAAGCAAGGAGCCGGAGTTATCGCGACTTCCATCGGCAAGCATATAGACCTGCCTTATCATTATATTTTCAAATTATAACAGAAATGACTATGTATTATCATAAAGAGACTAGGCACGGATTACGCTGTTTTCCTATAAATCTTAAACCGTGAAATCCGTGTAATCCGTGCCAAAATCTTCCATACCAAAATAATCAAGTATAAAACAATGAATACCCTTGTCTGGAAACTTCTCCGTCAACATATCAGTATCGGTCAACTGACCGGTTTCTTTTTGGCCAATCTATTCGGCATGATGATTGTACTGCTTAGTGTGCAGTTTTATAAAGATGTCATTCCGGTATTCACCGAAGGGGACAGCTTTATGAAAAAGGATTTCATCATAGCTACGAAGAAAATTAGCACACTCGGTTCTTTTGCAGGAAAGAACAACACGTTTACCGCCGAAGACATCGCCGACCTGAAAAAGCAACCATTCACCAAAACCATCGGAGCTTTTACCCCTTCCCAATTCAAAGTATCAGCAGGACTGGGAATGAGAGAGGCAGGCATTCATCTTTCCACCGATATGTTTTTCGAGTCCGTTCCCGACGAATTCGTTGACATCAAACTCGACAAATGGCACTTTGACGAAGAAACTCATACCATCCCCATTATCATCCCGCGCAACTATCTGAATCTTTATAATTTCGGTTTTGCCCAAAGCCGCAGCCTGCCGAAGCTATCGGAAGGATTGATGGGACTTATCCAAATGGACATCATGATGCGCGGTAACGGACGGGTGGAACAGTACAAAGGGAACATTGTCGGTTTCTCCAATCGTCTGAATACGATTCTCGTTCCTCAATCTTTTATGAAATGGGCCAATGAAAACTTTGCTCCGAACGCAGACGCACAGCCTGCCCGGTTGATTATCGAAGTCAGTAATCCGGCAGATTCTTCCATCGCCAGCTATTTTCAAAAGAAAGGATACGAAACGGAAGACGGAAAACTGGATGCCGGAAAAACAACTTATTTTCTCCGCCTTATCGTAGGCATCGTATTGGGAGTCGGTTTATTTATCAGTATCCTTTCATTCTATATCCTAATGCTAAGTATTTTCTTACTGCTGCAAAAAAACACGAGCAAGTTGGAAAGCCTGCTACTAATAGGATACAGCCCCAACAGAGTGGCATTGCCTTATCAGATACTCACAGTAGGACTAAATGTTATCGTACTCGTCCTGTCCATCGGCTTAGTCTGCTGGCTACGCGGTTATTACATAGACAGTATCCGATTACTTTTCCCGCAACTGGAAACAGGAACGTTATGGGCTGCTATCAGCATGGGAATCCTGCTATTCATCGTTGTATCGGTTATCAACATATTGGCAGTCAAGAGAAAGGTTCTCTCCATCTGGATGCACAAGGCATAGATGTAATAATATTGCAAAAGTTTGTAATATCATACACATTCAGTATTGTTTCGATAAATCCTTTTTGCATTCTCGAAATAAGTGGTACTTTTACGCAGTTTTCACAAAGGCAATATATGATATGAAAAGTAAAACTACGTTCCTTATAGATAAAGGTTTGAGGGTTTTCTTTGCCGGAATACTTTCAAGCCTGTTTTCGTTATCTGCATCCGCGCAAAATATGCAAGATACCATCATCGCGTATTTCAATCTCCTGAAAAATGTACCTCAGGAAAAGTTGTACCTGCACCTGGACAAGCCATACTATGGAGCCGGAGAAAAACTATGGTTCAAAGGATATTTGGTAAATGCGGTCACGCACCAGGATAACACACAGAGTAATTTCATCATTACAGAACTCATCAACCGTTCCGACTCTATCGTAGAACGGAAAAAGATTCGCAGAGATTCCTTAGGCTTTCACAATGCCTTTACTCTCCCGCCCACCCTTCCTGCCGGTGATTATTATCTGCGGGCATACAGCAACTGGATGCTCAACCAGGAACCGGAATTCTTTTATTCACATAACCTGAAAATCGGTAATTCCATTGATAATACCATCATTTCAAACATTGAATACCAACAGGAAGACGAAACGCATTATACCTCAAAAGTAAAATTCACAAGCAATACACAAGAAGCCTTCAAAAATACGACCGTCCGCTACCGTTACATCGAGAATGGCAAAGTAAAAGACAAAGGCAAAAGAAAGACAGACGAAAACGGACTGATTTCCATCTCCTTACCGGATTTAAAGCCCACAGCAACGCGCCATATCGAGGTCGAATTCGACGATCCGCAGTATATATATAAGAAAACCTTTTATCTGCCTTCATTCAACAAAGACTTCAACGTCCAATTCTTCCCGGAAGGTGGCGCCTTATTGGCTGTCGCTCATCAAAACATAGCTTTCAAAGCTCAGGGGACAGACGGATTCTCGAAAGAAATAGAAGGATTCCTGTTTGACGCCAAAGGAGACACGTTGACCGCTTTCCGTTCAGAACACGATGGTATGGGAGTTTTCACCTTAAATCCAATCAGCGGAAATTCCTACTATGTGATGGCCAAAACCAATGACGGCATCAGCAAGCGGTTTGACCTGCCTGCTGTAGAACAAAGAGGAATCGGGCTTTCCATGTCACATTACAAGAAGGAAATACGCTATGAAATTCAGAAAACGGAGACTACCGAATGGCCGCAAAAATTATTTTTGCTCGCACATACCCGTGGGAAACTGGCAATTCTCCAACCAATCAATACCGGCAGGACTTTCGGAAAAATGAATGACAGCTTGTTCACCGCAGGCATTACCCATTTTATGCTCATCGACCAACAAGGAAACGCACTCAGCGAACGCTTGGTCTTTGTGCCCGACCGGAATCCCCATCAATGGCAAATCCAACCCGATAAACCGACATACGGGAAAAGAGAAAAAGTATCCCTGCAAATTTCAGCAAAAGATACTAACGGTAACCCCATAGAAGGCAATTTCTCCATCAGCATCACCGACAGGAGAAGCATCCAACCGGATTCTCTCGCAGATAATATCGTATCAAATCTGCTGCTGACTTCCGATTTGAAAGGATATATAGAAGACCCCGGACATTATTTTCTTCATCAAGACCCCAGAACACTACGAACACTTGACTTCTTAATGATGACTCACGGATGGCGCAGACATCACATCAATAACGTACTGGCCGCCCCTTCACTGAATCTCACCAATTATATGGAAAAGGGACAAACTATCAGCGGACGAATCAAAGGTTTCTTCGGAAGCAATGTAAAGAAAGGGCCTATCTGCGTGTTAGCTCCCAAGCAGAATATCATTGCCACCACTACTACGGACGAGAAAGGAGAATTCATCGTGAACACATCTTTCAGAGACAGTACAACTTTCCTTGTTCAGGCACGTACGAAAAGAGGATTTGCCGGAGTAGATATAGAAATCGACACTCCCCAATATCCTGTGACCTCGCATAAATCCCCTTTCCGTGACGGAACGGCAACCTTTATGGAAGACTATTTACTCAACACCCGCGACCAGTATTATATGGAAGGCGGAATGAGAGTGTACAATCTGAAAGAAGTGCTTATCACAGGAAATCGCGCCAAGCCCCGTTCGGAAAGTATTTATACCGGTGGAATCAACACCTACACTATCGAGGGAGACAAACTCGAAAACTACGGGGCACAGACAGCTTTCGATGCAGTCAGCAGACTGCCGGGAGTCAGCGTGACCAACGGAAACGAGATTCACATCCGCAATAACCCCGAGCAACCTGTCATTGTCATTGACGATGTTGTCTATGAAGACGACAACGATATATTGACTATGATACAAACCAGCGATATGTCAAGTTTGAGCCTTCTTCGCGGGGCAGATGCGGCAATATTAGGTTCGCGCGGTTCGGCCGGTGCCATCGTCATTACATTAAAAGATGGAAAAGACCTTCCCGCAAAACCCGCACAAGGTATCATTACGTGCACGCCACTGGGATACAGTGATTCGGTTGAATTCTATGCACCTGCTTACGATACTCCCGAAAAGAAGGACGCACAGCGCACGGACTTACGAAGCACTATCTATTGGAATCCGTCACTACAACTAAACGCAGAAGGAAAAGCAACCATCGAATATTATACTCCGGACAGCACTGCACCGGAAGATATAACCATAGAGGGGGTAGATAAGAACGGCAAGGCATGCCGGATAGTACAGACGATAAACAAATAGCTGTTTAAAATATAACATAGTTCTGCAAATTTCCAGCCCTCTAATCTTGATAAAAAAGCATCTGAATGTCAAGCGGGTAAAAAAATATTTCGTAATTTTGCAGATATAAAAGAATGAAGCTATGCCGGACTATGATTTAATCACCATACTCGGGCCCACAGCCTCGGGTAAAACTCCCTTTGCCGCTGCTTTGGCCTATGAACTCAACACGGAAATTATCAGTGCCGATTCCCGTCAGATATACAGGGGAATGGACCTTGGCACAGGAAAAGACCTCGCCGATTATACGGTAAACGGGCGCAAAATCCCTTATCACCTGATTGATATTGCCGAGCCTGGATATAAATACAATGTATTTGAATATCAACGCGATTTCCTGATTTCTTACGAATCAATCAAACAAAAAGGCTGTCTCCCCGTTTTATGTGGAGGGACAGGCATGTATCTTGAATCCGTACTGAAAGGATACAAGCTCATGCCCGTACCGGAGAATCCGGAATTACGGGCTCGTTTGGCGAATCATTCGCTTGAAGAATTGACGGAAATATTAAGTCAATATAAAGCCTTGCACAACTCTACTGACGTAGATACCGTGAAACGTGCCATCCGTGCCATAGAGATTGAGGAATATTATGCCGTCCATCCGGTGCCCGAACGGGAATTTCCGGAGTTGAACAGCCTTATTATCGGTGTAGATATCGACCGGGAGCTGCGTCGTGAAAAGATAACCCGACGGCTGAAGCAACGCCTGGATGAAGGCATGGTGGATGAAGTACGGCGGTTGATTGAACAAGGTATCGCGCCGGATGATTTGATATACTATGGGCTGGAATACAAATACCTGACGCTCTATGTCATAGGAAAATTGACTTATGAAGAGATGTTCAGCGGTTTGGAAATAGCCATCCATCAGTTTGCCAAACGGCAGATGACGTGGTTTCGCGGTATGGAAAGAAGAGGATTTACCATCCATTGGGTGAGTGCCGGACTGCCGATGGAAGAAAAGATAGCCTTTGTAAAAGAAAAACTGGAAGGGAATTAGTATCTTTGGCAGTTGTTTATAATGAGATTTTTAATACAGTAGGATAGAAATACGGATATGAGTGTAGAACCGAAGAAATGGGGTGTGATTTATAACCCGAAAGCCGGTACCCGAAAGGTAAAGAAGCGCTGGAAAGAAATCAAGGAGTACATGGACAGCAAAGGTGTTGACTATGACTATGTGCAATCCGAGGGTTTCGGTTCAGTAGAACGTCTTGCCAAGATTTTAGCGAACAATGGCTATCGAACGATTGTCGTTGTGGGCGGTGATGGGGCTTTGAACGATGCCATCAACGGTATTATGCTATCCGATGCCGAAGACAAAAATGATATCGCTCTCGGTTTTATCCCGAACGGTATCGGAAACGATTTTGCCAGATACTGGGGACTCAGTACTGAATATAAACCGGCTGTAGACTGCATCATCAACCATCGGTTGAAGAAAATAGACGTAGGATACTGTAATTTCTATGATGGAAAAGAGCATCAGCGCCGTTACTTCCTCAATGCCGTCAATATCGGACTGGGTGCGCGAATCGTGAAAATCACCGACCAGACGAAACGTTTCTGGGGAGTGAAATTCCTGTCGTATGTCGCCGCCCTGTTCTCACTGATATTTGAACGGAAACTATACAGGATGCACCTGCGAATCAATGACGAACATATCCGCGGACGTATCATGACGGTATGCGTGGGCAGTGCCTGGGGTTGGGGACAGACTCCGAGTGCCGTTCCTTATAACGGGTGGCTGGATGTTTCCGTAATCTACCGTCCTGAATTTCTTCAAATCATCTCTGGTCTGTGGATGCTGATTCAGGGAAGAATCCTGAACCATAAAGTAGTGAAAAGCTACCGGACGAAGAAAGTGAAAGTACTCCGGGCACAAAATGCTTCTGTGGATTTGGACGGACGCATATTGCCGAAGCATTTCCCCTTGGAAGTGGGCATACTTCCTGAAAAGACAACACTTATTATTCCAAACTGATAATAATAGTAAGAAAATGATAGAACTTAAAAACAATCCTGCCGGCAACTTCTTTCTGTTGGCCGGCCCATGTGTAATAGAAGGCGAAGAGATGGCAATGCGTATTGCCGAACGAGTGGTAAAAATCACCGAAGCATTGCAGATTCCTTATGTATTCAAAGGGTCTTATCGCAAAGCAAACCGTTCGCGTCTGGATTCGTTTACAGGTATCGGTGACGAGAAAGCGCTGAAAGTACTGCAAAAGGTACGCGATACCTTCGGAGTCCCTACCGTGACAGACATTCACAGCGCGGAAGAAGCTGAAATGGCAGCCGAATATGTGGATATCCTTCAGATTCCGGCTTTCCTTTGCCGCCAGACTGATTTACTGGTTGCAGCCGCCAAGACCGGAAAGACGATTAACATCAAGAAAGGACAATTCCTCTCCCCGTTGGCTATGCAGTTTGCCGCCGATAAAGTGGTGGAAGCCGGAAATAAGAACGTCATGCTGACCGAACGCGGAACAACTTTCGGTTATCAGGATTTAGTAGTCGACTATCGCGGCATCCCCGAAATGCAGACATTCGGTTATCCCGTCATTCTGGATGTCACCCATTCATTGCAACAGCCCAACCAAACCAGCGGAGTGACCGGCGGAATGCCTCAACTGATAGAAACCGTCGCCAAGGCAGGTGTAGCCGTAGGCGTTGACGGAATCTTCATCGAGACACATGAAAATCCTGCCGTAGCCAAAAGCGATGGTGCCAATATGCTCAAATTAGACTTGTTGGAAGACCTGCTTACCAAGTTGGTACGCATACGTGAAGCTATAAAATAACGTTTTTTCCTGTCAATTTGTGATTTGCAGACAAATACAACGACAAATTACTCAGAAACATTTATTTAAATTAAATAGAACATGAAACATTTATTACGTGGATTATTCATTGCAGTCCTTATTATATGCTGCAATTTTCAGCCCGTACTTGCACAACCCATGCAACAACTGCCCGTGGACAAGAATGTCCGTATCGGCAAGTTGGACAACGGACTTACTTATTACATCCGGCACAACGCACTTCCGGAAAAGCGTGTAGAATTCTACATCGCCCAGAAAGTAGGTTCTATTCTCGAAGAACCGCAACAACGCGGTCTGGCTCACTTCCTGGAGCACATGGCTTTCAACGGAACCAAACACTTCCCGGGTGACGAAACCGGACTGGGTATCGTGCCCTGGTGCGAAACCAAAGGTATCAAGTTCGGAACAAACCTGAACGCATACACCGGTGTCGAGCAGACTGTATATAACATCAGCAATGTGCCGACAGAGAATGTCAATGTCATTGACTCCTGCCTGCTTATCCTGCACGACTGGTCTAATGCCATCAACCTTGCCGACAAGGAAATCGACAAAGAACGTGGTGTCATCCGTGAAGAATGGAGAAGCCGCAACAGCGGTATGCTCCGCATCATGACAGACGCGCAACCCACCCTGTACCCCGATTCCAAATACGCTGACTGTATGCCTATCGGAAGCATCGACGTTATCAACAACTTCCCTTATCAGGATATCCGCGATTACTATGCGAAATGGTACCGCACAGACTTACAGGGAATTATCATCGTCGGCGACATCAACGTAGACGAGATAGAAGCGAAACTGAAAAAAGTTTTCGCCGATGTGAAAGCTCCTGTAAATCCTGCCGAACGTATCTACTATCCGGTAGCGGACAATCAGGAACCGCTTATCTACATCGGTACCGACAAGGAAGTGAAGAATCCTTCTGTAAATATCTTCTTCAAACAGGACGCTACTCCTGATTCCATGAAGAATACCATCGCCTATTACGCTACCCAATATATGCTTAGCATGGCGATGAATATGCTGAACAACCGCCTGAATGAACTTGCCCAGACAGCCAACCCGCCTTTCACCAGCGCAGGAGCAGGATACGGTGAATTCTTCCTTGCCAAAACGAAAGAAGCATTCAGCCTGAGCGCAAGCAGCAAAATAGACGGTATCGACCTGGCAATGAAGACTGTACTGGAAGAAGCCGAACGCGCACGCCGCTTCGGATTCACGGCTACAGAATATGAACGTGCACGCGCCAACTATATGCAAGCCGTAGAATCCGCTTACAACGAACGTGAAAAGACAAAGAGCGGTGCATACGTTGACGAATACGTGAGCAACTTCCTCGATAAAGAACCGATTCCGGGCATCGAATTTGAATATATGCTTGTCAATCAGATGGCTCCGAACATTCCGGTAGATGCAATCAACAAACTTATGCAACAGCTTATCACGGACAACAATCAAGTGGTTCTGCTTGCCGGCCCCGAAAAAGAAGGCGTGAAATATCCTGCCAAGGAAGAAATCGCAGCCCTGCTGAAAGAGATGAAGTCTTTCGACTTGAAGCCCTACGAAGACAAGGTTTCCAACGAACCGCTAATCTCCGAAGATATCAAAGGCGGAAAAATCGTATCTGAAAAAGCCGGAGATATCTACGGCAGTACGAAACTCGTACTTTCCAACGGTGTGACGGTATATGTGAAACCGACTGATTTCAAGGCAGACCAGATAATGATGAAAGGTGTAAGTTTCGGTGGTACAAGCGTATTCCCGAACGAAGAAATCATCAATATTTCACAGTTGAACGGCGTAGCCCTAGTAGGTGGAATCGGTAACTTCAGCAAAGTAGACCTTGGCAAGGCTCTTGCCGGCAAACGTGCGTCTGTAGGTTCAGGTATCGGTAATACGACCGAGACTATTTCCGGTAGCTGCTCTCCGAAGGATTTCGAGACAATGATGCAGCTCACTTACCTCACATTCACTTCTCCGCGCAAGGACAACGAAGCATTCGAATCTTACAAGAACCGCCTGAAAGCGCAACTCCAGAATGCGGACGCCAACCCGATGACAGCGTTCAGCGATACAGTGACACGTGCTTTATACGGTAACCACCCGCGTGCCATCAAGATGAGAGAAAGCATGGTAGACCAAATCGACTATGACCGTATCATTGAAATGTACAAAGACCGTTTCAAGGATGCAAGTGACTTCACTTTCTACCTGGTAGGAAATGTAGATTTGGAATCCATGAAACCGGCAATCGCCAAGTACTTGGGAAGCCTGCCTTCCATCAACCGTAAAGAGACTTTCAAGGATAACAAGATGGATATCCGCAAGGGACAATATAAGAATGAATTTGCCAAGAAACAGGAAACTCCGATGGCTACCATCATGTTCCTTTACAGCGGCACTTGCAAATATGACTTGCGCAACAACATCCTGCTCAGCTTCCTCGACCAGGCTTTGGATATGGTTTACACTGCGGAAATCCGTGAAAAAGAAGGCGGCACATACGGCGTGAACTGTAGCGGAAGCCTCAGCAAATATCCGAAAGAGGAACTAGTTCTTCAGATTGTATTCCAGACTGACCCTGCCAAGACAGAAAAACTGTCTGCCGTTGTTGTAGAACAGTTGAACAAGATGGCTAAAGAAGGCCCGTCTGCCGAACACATGCAGAAGATTAAGGAATATATGTTGAAGAAGTACAAGGATGCTCAGAAAGAAAACGGCTACTGGCTCAATAATCTGGACGAATTCTTCTACACCGGCATCGACAATACGAAAGACTATGAAAAGTTGGTCAACAGCATCACAGCAAAAGAAGTCCAGGATTTCCTTGCCAAGCTGCTGAAACAGAACAACGAAATCCAAGTCGTTATGACTATGCCGGAAGAAAGCAAATAATATTCTCTAGCATATCAACAGAATGATGATACTCAACGAACTACGCAAACATGGAAGGCTCGCCGCCAAACGGCATCCGATGTATGAAAAGAACAAAGTAGCTAAAATACTCGGTTATGTCATGGGCGCGTTCTGGGCCGGTTACCTGATATTCTTCGGTACGACGTTCGCGTTCGGATTTTCAGATATGGTTCCCAACCGGGAACCATATCATGTAATGAACGCTGTCGTCCTGATATTCATCCTGGCACTCGACTTCCTGATGCGTGTTCCGTTTCAAAAAACACCGACGCAAGAGGTAAAACCTTACCTCTTGCTGCCGGTTAAACGAAACCGTGTCATCGACTTCCTTCTTATCCGCTCCGGACTTAGCCTGTTCAACCTGTTCTGGTTGTTTCTCTTTGTCCCTTTTTCTTTCATTACCATTACCAAGTACTTTGGTGTCATCGGTGTCATCACCTATCTTATCGGTATCTTGCTGCTGATTCTTGCTAACAATTACTGGTACCTATTGTGCCGCACACTTATCAACGAACGTATTTGGTGGCTTCTATTGCCCATCGCTTTCTACGGTGGAATAGGCTGCCTTCTTTTTATTCCCAAAGATAGCCCGCTCTTCTATTTCTTTATGGACTTGGGCGACGGATATATCCAGGGAAATATCCTTTATTTCCTCGGCACTATACTTGTCATCGTCATTTTATGGCTAATCAACCGCAAGATTATGTCCGGGCTTATCTATGCAGAGTTAGCAAAAGTAGATGACAGCCAAATCAAACATGTATCCGAATACAAATTCTTCGAACGCTACGGAGAAGTTGGCGAATACATGAGACTGGAACTGAAAATGCTTTTACGCAACCGCCGATGCAAAGGTTCGCTACGCAGCGTCGGTATTGTAGTCGTAGCCTTCTCCGTCGCACTTAGTTTCTCCAGCGTCTACGACGGAAACTTCATGACTTCTTTTATCTGCGTTTATAACTTCGCCGTGTTCGGCATGATTATCCTTTCGCAGATTATGTCGTTCGAAGGGAACTACATTGACGGCTTGATGTCCCGCAAAGAATCTATAATGAGCCTGCTGAAAGCTAAATATTACACATACAGTATCGGCGAAATCATTCCTTTTATATTAATGATTCCCGCCATTGTCATGAATAAACTGACGCTACTAGGCGCTTTCGCCTGGTTTTTCTATACCATCGGCTTCATCTATTTCTGTTTCTTCCAACTGGCGGTTTACAATAAACAGACAGTAACGCTGAACGAGAAAGTGACCAGCCGCCAAACCAACAGCGCCATACAAATGTTGGTTAACTTTGGAGCTTTCGGCGTGCCGCTTATCTTGTACAGTATATTAAATGCACTTTTAGGTGAAACGGTTACTTATATTATCCTGTTGGCTATCGGTCTTGGATTTACCCTGACGTCTCCTTTATGGATAAAGAATGTATATCGCCGCTTTATGAAACGCCGGTATGAAAATATGGAAGGTTTCAGAGACAGCCACCAATAGGCGCATGGGCATTAACTATATAAACATAGAAAATCATGATTACCATTGACAAACTTAAAAAGAATTTCGGTGAGAAGGTTGCCGTAGACATAGAACACTACGAAATCAATCAAGGCGATATGCTCGGATTGGTAGGAAACAACGGTGCAGGTAAAACGACTCTCTTCCGGTTGATGCTGGACTTGCTGAAAGCGGACGATGGAAAAGTGGTTATAAACGACATCGACGTAAGCCAAAGTGAAGACTGGAAAGCCTTTACCGGTGCTTTTATCGACGATGGTTTTCTGATAGACTATCTCACTCCGGAAGAATATTTCTATTTCATCGGAAAGATGTACGGATTGAAGAAAGAAGAAGTGGACGAACGGCTCGTTCCTTTTGAACGTTTCATGAACGGGGAAGTAATAGGAAACAAGAAGTTAATCCGCAACTACTCTGCGGGCAACAAGCAAAAAATCGGCATCATCTCCGCCATGCTTCATTATCCGCAATTATTAATATTGGACGAACCTTTCAATTTCCTCGACCCAAGTTCGCAATCCATCATCAAGCATCTGCTCAAAAAGTATAATGAAGAACACCAGGCAACGGTTATCATTTCCAGTCATAACCTGAATCATACAGTAGATGTATGTCCGCGAATTGCTTTGTTGGAATACGGGATTATCATCCGTGACATTATCAATGAGGACAATTCAGCAGAGAAAGAGCTCGAAGCTTATTTCAATGTGGAAGAGTAAGGGGATTTACTATTTACAAGTTACGATTGGCTATTTATGAGTTACTATTGCTGTTTATAAGTTTAGTACAGATGATGAAAGCAAAATTCAGACTAATATTCTTACTGGTAGGACTGACCGCCATTCTTAGTTCCTGCCGCACGTCCGCCCCTCGTTTGGATTACCAGGGATTGGCACGGGCTTCTATCCTGTTAGGCGTAGATATTAATCTTGAGGACAACCACAAACTCTACCTGGAAGCAGCCGACTGGATAGGCACTCCTTATCGCGGTGGCGGAGACTCGAAAAGAGGAACTGACTGTTCAGGTATGGTCTATCAAATATACCGGAAAGTGTATCGTATCCAAGTGCCGCGAAACTCGGAAGAACTAAAAGACAAAAGCAATAAAATAGCCAAGCGTAACCTCAAAGAAGGTGATTTGGTATTCTTCAGCAGCAACCGTTCCAAAAAGAAAGTAGCCCATGTAGGCATCTATCTGAAGAACGGGAAGTTCATCCATTCCAGTACGAGCCGGGGAGTAATCGTCAGCAGGTTGGGCGAAGATTATTATAGCAGGCATTGGATATGCGGTGGCAGAATACGTTAATCATCAACTCTAAATAATATATCATTATGAAGTCATTTATCGGAGCAGTCATATTTATCTGCGTGGCATTCAGCGCAAATGCGCAACTTTTGTGGAAAATATCCGGCAACGGGATGGAACAACCATCTTATATCATAGGTACACATCACCTGGCTCCGTTCAGCATCATGGACAGCATTGCCGGACTCAAAAAAGCACTGAATGAAACCCAACAGGTATATGGAGAGATAAAAATGTCCGAAATGCAATCGCCGGCTACCATGCAGAAGATGCAGCAGGCCATGATGATTGCCAATGACAGCACGCTATCTTCACTCCTGTCGCCCGAAGACTTCGCAACTGCCAACAAATTCTGCAAAGAGAACCTAATGATAGATTTAAGTGCAGCCCCCAAACTGAAACCTGCATTCCTGCTGAATAATGTAGTAGTGGTAGCTTACGTGAAACATATCGGCAAATTCAATCCACAGGAACAACTCGACACCTTCTTCCAGTCTCAAGCCACGCAGAACGGTAAGAAAGTAGACGGTCTGGAGACTGCGGAGTTTCAATTCAACCTACTATTCAACGGCTATTCACTACAACGTCAGGCACAACTGTTGATGTGTACGCTTAACAACATCGACTCTGAAGTGGAAAACCTGAAGAAACTCACCAACGCCTACATGAAACAGGATTTAGATGAAATGCTCCGACTCAGCGAAGAACGCAAAGGCAACCAATGCGACCCGACTCCCGGTGAAGAAGATGCCCTAATTTATAACCGCAACAAAGCATGGGCAGGAAAGCTACCGGCTATCATGAAGGCAGCTCCGACTTTTGTCGCTGTCGGCGCCCTGCACCTTCCCGGCGAGAAAGGATTGCTAAACCTACTAAAAAAGCAAGGATATACGGTAGAACCTGTGAAATAAAAGTAGACCTGCGAAATAAGAGCAGAACCTGCGAAATAAGAAAAGTATTTAGTACTTTTGCGGAAAAGTTTTCCCCAATGAATTACAAAACCTATTTATTCGATTTCGACTACACACTAGCCGATTCGTCACGTGGTATCGTCAAGTGTTTCAGAATTGTGCTCACCCGCCACCAGTATTTAACCGTCACCGATGAAGCCATCAAACGCACTATTGGCAAAACACTGGAAGAATCTTTCAGTATCCTGACCGGAGTTACCGACCCGGCACAGCTTGAAACTTTCCGACAGGAATACAGAAAGGAAGCCGATGTTCATATGAATGTAAACACACGTCTCTTCCCCGACACGTTATCTACCCTGAAAGAGTTGAAGCAACGGGGTGCCCGCATCGGAATCATCTCTACCAAATATCGCTTTCGGATATTGAGCTTCCTCGAAGAATATCTACCAAAAGATTTCCTTGATATTATAGTAGGCGGAGAAGATGTAA
>UMFP01031963.1_pt1 | contig 69583 bp, 56 predicted proteins | sample 1965031 | NCBI WGS metagenome assembly UMFP01 (sample SAMEA4836048, study PRJEB28245) | human gut metagenome | biome: gut microbiome; material: fecal sample | place: Denmark | collected 2008
TAATGTATTTAAATGTCTCCATAACTTGAAATGGCTGGTTGTTAATACTATTTTAATTCTCCCGATTTACCATCCAGGAAGCATTGAAGTTTCCTCCTGTCCAGTTCTCCGCTCTCATCCTTGAAACGGTCAAGGATGGCAGTTATGACCGTACTCATTCCGCGTAGTCCGTGCTCCGCGGCAAACAGTCTCAAACCTTTTCTAGTCTCATCATCTAGATTCAGTGTTGATGTCTTTCTATTGTCATTCATAATTGCTTTATTTAGATGTTGTAAAGATACAATATATCATTGGAATATGCAAATATAATTATCTGAATATTAGAAGAAAAAGTCATATTAAAAGAAGAAAAAGCGACAATATATGAAAGGCAAAAAGTCGGTATTATAATAATATAATTATTGCCTGAAGGAGGAGTAGCCCAGGAAGAATAAATATTTACAAGTATAATATTCTGTCTTCTTTTTGGAAGTCGAAGAAAAAAATTGTAATCAGCAATGTCGTTGCCACGCCTCCGGTTATAATGTTTACAAATCCACATATCTAGAGCTTAAAAGCTTATGCATCAATAGGAACAAACGCCGTTTGTTCTTTTTTAACAGAAAATAGTAGCATTATAATACTACCATTGAAAAATTATTCGTACTTTTGTGTATCCAAAAACCATTAGTTATGAAAGTCAAATGTTATTCAGTACGCTGTTCCAGCTTTGTTCCCGTTTCGCCATTGGCATACAAAATTGAATGCTTTGATGGCAGAACTGACATTATTCCGGCATCACAAGTATTTGGACTTGATTTATCTCCGACCAAATCTGAGGCTGTATGGATTGCTGAGTGGATACTTAAAAGGAAGAATGTCCAGTATTCAACGAAGAAATCAGCTTGGTTTGATTCTGAAACCCGTAAGATGGTTCCTCACTACGTTCGTGAAACAATCACTCCTAAAAAGCACGATGCAGTAGAAAGCAATGAAATCCAAGACCTTCGAGCAGAATGAAGCTATTGAGAAGCTAAGGCAATGGAAAGTCGGAGCCTTGTTCATGGAGGCTGGCACGGGGAAGACCCGTGTCAGCCTGGAACTGGTCAACCGCATTTCATGCGATGCCGTATTGTGGATTGGACCATTAAGAACTCTCGAAAATACCAGAACTGAAATAAACAAATGGGGAGGATTCCATGTCCCTGTCAGTTATGTTAGTGTCGAAAGTTTATCCTTGTCAGATAGGATATACCTGAAAACCATAGAGTTCCTTGAATCATATTCTAAATCGTTTATTATCGTTGACGAGAGCCTGAAAATAAAGAACGTTACAGCGAAGAGAACGGAGAGAATCCTGGCACTATCCAAATTCAGTGAATACCGTCTTATCCTGAACGGAACACCGTTCTCGAAAAACATCTCCGATATATGGGCACAGATGCAGTTCTTGTCACCCAAGATTTTCAATATGACTTATAACCAGTTCCTAAACACATTCTGTGTCATAACACGTTTGAAAAGGATTATCGGAAATCGCACCAATGTTATTGACTGGATTTCAGGCTATGCAAATATTGACTATATGTATTCGCTCATCCGGCATTACATCTATCAATGCAATTTGCATCTGGACATATTTCAGATGTTTCAGACCCTACATTATACAGTCACTCCTGAAGAGTTTGTTGAATACGAACACATAAAGAACACGTATCTGGACGAAGAAAAGATGACGGCTATGAATAATCAGATATTTATGGCAATGACCACATCCATGCAAATGAGCTATTGTTGTTCTGCAAATAAATTTCTTCTTTTGGATGACTTATTCAAGAGAATTCCCCAGGAACACACTATCATATTCTGCCGGTTCGTCATATCTCAACAGATGTGCCGGGAACGGTACCCCAAGGCAATGGTTCTGTCATATCAGAAGCATGCATTAGGTTTAAACCTCCAGCAATACAATCACACAGTATACTTTGATAAGATTTGGGATTATGCCTTGTATACACAATCTCTACGCCGTACCTTCCGCACTGGACAAGAATATGACTGTTTCTATTATGACCTGACGGCAAATCTAAAACTAGACGGGCTTATAACACGGAATATTAGCAACAAACGGAGTTCATTGGATTATCTAAAGAACAAAACCATCGAAGATATTCGTTCGGATTTAGGTGATTCACCTATATTTGCCAATAAACTTACTTCTACAAGCATTATGGATATAAAAATTTATGAAGGACTCAGTCCTGAAGTGTATCAGTATGTAGGACCATTTGCAATGAACCGCAAGTTCATAACCCAAAATGGAAATCCTATCACTACCTCCAACAAACACAAGTGGTATGTAGGCTTTGGAGACGTCGGACAGATTGTCTGTTTCTGTTCGATTCAGTTTAATGACACATCCAAGCTGGTGATGCTCGGTAACATGTTTATCCTTCAAGGAGGCAAGGACGAATTACGTACACTGCTGAAGCGTGTTATAAGTGATGTGACACCAAAGCATCTGAAGTTCAGGGCATACGCTAACAATGACACCTGTCAAGAGTTTGAGTCTCTTGGCTTTAAGTTTATACAAAAACGTGTCAACTGGCACACAATGGAATATGATTACGGTTTATGATGCCACAATAAAAAGGTTAGAATTCATATTCAGTGAATTTGACAATGTCTACGTTTCATTCTCCGGAGGCAAGGACAGCGGAGTTCTGCTAAACCTGTGTATAGATTTCATACGCAAGAACAGGCTTAACCGTAAGCTAGGTGTCCTTCACCTGGATTATGAAGCGCAATACGAAATGACCACAGATTATGTGAACAAGACTCTTAAATCAAATTCGGATATATTGGATGTATACCGATGCTGTGTACCATTCAAAGTCACGACCTGTACATCTATGTTTCAAACCTATTGGAGACCATGGGACCCGGCAATGAAAGACCTATGGGTATCCCCCATGCCGGATGACTGCCTGAAAAAAGACGACTTTGATTTTTATAAATCCTCCATGTGGGATTATGAGTTCCAGGAGCAGTTCTCCGTCTGGCTGCATAAGAGGAAACACGCCAAACGTACCTGTTGTCTTGTTGGTATCCGCACCCAGGAGAGCCTGCATCGCTGGAGAGCCATCCACTCAGACCGTAATTATAAGAACTATGAAGGAAAGAACTGGACAAGAAAAGTTGATGAGGATGTGTTCAACGGTTATCCGATATTTGATTGGGTAACAGAAGATATATGGACGGCAAACGCCCGTTTCGGTTGGGAGTACAACAAGCTTTACGACCTTTACTACAAAGCCGGAATAAGTTTAGACAAGATGCGCGTAGCAAGTCCATTCATTTCAGCAGCACAGGCTACATTGAGCCTTTATCGTGTCATTGAGCCACATACCTGGGGCAAGTTGCTCGGGCGTGTAAACGGTGTGAATTTCACTGGCATTTATGGTGGAACGACCGCCATGGGATGGCAGTCACTCAAATTGCCCGAGGGGCACACCTGGAAGAGCTATATGTATTTCCTGCTTAGCACATTACCAAAGGAGACTAGAGATAACTACCTGTCGAAGTTGGAAACATCCATTAAGTTTTGGCGAGAAAAGGGAGGTGTACTCTCTGATGTCACCATAGCGGAGTTGAAGAAAGCTGGTGTCAAGATTAGCGTAGGAGAAAAGAGCAATTACAAGACAGACAAAAAGCCTGTTCGAATGGAATATATTGATGATATAGACATTCCGGATTTTCAGTTCATCCCGACCTACAAACGTATGTGTATCTGCATTATGAAGAATGACCATTTATGTAAATACATGGGGTTCTCGTTAAACAAGGGAGAGCAAGAACGTAGGAAATCCATCATGGAGAAATACAAAAAACTATTATAATATGGCAAACAAATTTATAAGCCCGGTATATAGCGTAAAGCCTGTTCCCGTCGAGAAAATACGCGCGAACAGCTATAATCCTAATCACGTAGCCACCCCTGAAATGAAACTGCTGTATCAGTCTATCAAGGAGGACGGATATACAATGCCCGTCGTATGCTATTACATAAAAGATGAAGATGTCTATGAACTGGTAGACGGATTCCACAGGTATACCATTATGCTCACGCATAAGGATATCTATGACCGTGAAGGTGGCATGATGCCGGTGGTTGTTATAGACAAGGACCTGTCAAATCGCATGGCATCCACTATACGGCATAATCGAGCCCGTGGTTCCCACGATGTGGAGTTGATGAGTAATATTGTCAACGAGCTGGTTCAAGCTGGGATGTCAGACGCGTGGATTATGAAAAACATAGGCATGGATGCAGACGAGCTGCTCCGTCTGAAACAAATATCCGGATTAGCCGCACTGTTTAAAGATAATGAATTTTCAATCTACCTAGGAGACGAATGATGGATACACTACATAGGCTTGGATGCGAAATCAAGCGCTTAAGGTTAAAAAAAAAGCTATCACATAAAGAACTTGGAGATATGGTTGGTTATGACAAATCCCGCATATTACGGATAGAGACCGGCAGAATTAATTCGTCCATCAATTCATTGGAAAAAGTGCTGGATGCCTTAGGAGTACAATTGGAAATTGTCGAAAAAGACGTACCTTTGTCAAACTGTAGAAGTAAACAGGGATAAGCGTATCCAAGATGAGTGGAGGGTTGCGTATGCAGCCCTCACTCTAATGCATCTGTAATTCCTTCTTCCGTATATTTTCAGCTCACTACAACACATCTATATGCCCCCTTCCTCTATCTTTTTTTGGCGGTCGAAGAAAAATAATTTGTAAGTGGCAATGTCGTTGCCACGCCTCCGGTTATCTTTGCAATCAATATTCCTAAATCTTATAAATCATGGACAACGAACAGCTTATGATGGAAGTACAGTCCGGCAAGAAGACCATGCTGGACTACGTTTTAGCTCAGGAAGACCTGAAAGACCGTTTCCTCTCCTCGATGCACGATGAAGGCATTGAAGAGCCTACTGAAGCAGACGCCATGCGGTGGCTTGACCGCTACGAAGAGATGTTGTATGAAGACAAGGCAGAGTCATGATAACCGACAAGAACCTTGAACGCTTTGCCGAACTGATGGTCGAGAAGATCAAGGAAGTCTGTGCCTCCGACTGGACCAAGCCCTGGTTTACTCAGGGAACCGTCGGTGTCCCGCAGAACCTGAGCGGCAGGGCGTATCATAGCATCAACCGGTTATTGCTCTACTTCATGATGGACAAGTACCGGTACTCCCTCCCGGTGTTCCTGACGTTCAACCAGGCTAAATCCGCCGGTGTCATGGTCACCAAAGGAAGTACGGGCTTTCCTGTCGTGTATTACGACATGGTCGTCAAGCATAAGGATACAGGACGGAGAATCGAATACAGTGCATACAAGCTCCTGGACGAGCAAGAGCAGGCACAGTATAAGGTAATCCCGTTCCAGAAGACATACACGGTATTCAACATCGAGCAGACCAATTTCAAGGAAAAATTCCCGCAGAAGTGGGAGACCTTGGTATCCCGTCTGCAACCTGAAGCACCCTTTGTCCATGACGGAACCTTTCACCATCCCACGCTTGATGCCACCATTGTCAAGGACCGCTGGCTTTGTCCCATCGAGACCATCCACCAGGACAGCGCCTATTTCAGTGTCGTGAAGAACAAGATTGTGTTGCCCCTTCCAGAACAGTTCATCAACCGCAAGGAGTTCTACATGACCGCTCTTCATGAAATGGCACATTCCACCGGTCCCGGTCTAGGGCGCGAGTTCGGCATCTTCGGAAGTCCGAAATACGCCCGGGAAGAACTTGTCGCAGAGTTCTCCTCTGCCGTCGTCGGTCGCGACATGGGCTTGTTCCTCCATCCACGCGAGGAGAATGCCCGATACCTGAAGAGCTGGCTGTCGGTCATTTCCGACAATCCCAAGGACATCATGCCCCTGCTGGGAGACGTAGGAAAAGCCTGCAAGACGATAGAAGAGAAGCTTGAAGCCAACCTGGTCACGACCTCCACAGTCATCCCTGAACAGGTCAGTGAGGAGGTCCTTACCGCCGTGAAGACCTCCGGCATCGACCCCGGGAAGGTCACGAATGAGCAATGGAGTTCTCTGCTGAAAGGAAGAAGGACTGCCCTGGACAGCAGTTCCGGGAAGCTCTTCATGTTGTCCAAAGCACCTGTGGGCTACACTCTGAAGGCGGTCAATACCGTCAACAGCCTGACCAAATCAGCAGGTATGGAAATGTGACCGTATAACTGAAAAACTCCTTATGAACCAACAAGAAATCCTCTATCGCTTTCATCGCGTCTCAGGAGACTCATCATTGATTCAGAATGAGATTGCACTCCGCAACGCCTTGATAGACAAGTTACGTTCAAGCGGCTTGGAAGTCATAACGGATGTGAAAGAAGGGCAGCGCATACTGGATATAGCCAACGAAGAAATAAGGGGACATAGAAAAAAGAAATCAGTAAATGATACCGCACTACCGGAGCAAAGCTCTTTCAAAGGTACAGTCGTATCATTTACTGACACTGCAAATATACAAGATAATCTTGAAAGATTATCAAATCAGTTTGAAATAATTGAATCAACCTCTAATAAAGAATTTATTTCCGAATTAGGTCGTGCCCTGTCGGCCACCCATCAAGGTAGTAGCAGCCAATATGTGACAATAGAAGCCAAGAATGAGACTGTTGTAACCATACGGCTTGCCAATCACAATGCCACCACGAGTAAATTCGATAATGTCGGACGGGAAAATGCAATCAGTATTGTCATATCCCGTAAGAGCAATGAAGGAATTACCAATGACGGCAGAGCGCACGTAACTGAATATTTCTATTCGGATAAGAAACTCCGTAATGCAGGAGGTAAAGCAATGGCCGACATTGCCCGCTCTCTTAGGCAGACATTATACAGCGGAGAATACATAGACCTGACCGGACTTGCCGAAATACAGGAAGTAAATCCGGAACAGCTTCGTGAGTTTCGCGTTTACCATGGCGATTCTGTGATATTTAACGAATCCGATATAAGGATTACAGAACATGTGCGTTTCTTCCGCTCCTCCAAAGGAGAATCGTACGGTTTCACGATGAATGGCAAGATTTACATCGACCCGAGGATTGCCACAGCCGAGACCCCCATCCATGAATACACCCATTTGTGGGCGGATATGGTCCGCAGGCAGGATTCAAGAGCCTGGCAGGACATAGTCTCCCTCATGAAGGACACTCCTGTCTGGGAAACTATCCGCATGCAATATCCTGAACTGACAAGTACCGATGACCTTGCCGATGAAGTTCTTGCCCGGTTCAGCGGTCAACACGGAGCCGCCCGTCTGCGTTCCGTCATGGACAGGGTCATGAAAGACAAAGGGGTAACTATAGACTCCGCTGCCCTGGACGCCATCCGGCGCGTGAAAGAAGCCCTGAAGAAATTCTGGGAAAAGGTATGCAGCCTGCTTGACATCAAGAGCATGAATTCCGAAGCCCTTGCCGACCGTGTCCTTTCCGACCTGTTGGACGGTGTCGACCTGAAGAAAGCCTCCATGACTGATATTCCTGGAATACGGGATGAGGTCCTTGCCGCCGTGAAAGCCTCCGGCATCGACCCTGGGGAGGTCACGAATGAGCAATGGAGTTCTCTGCTGAAAGGAAGAAGAACTGCCCTGGGCAGCAGTTCCGGGAAGTTCTTCATGTTAGCCAAAGCCCCTGTGGGGTATGTCCTGAAGGCGGTCAACACAGTCAACAGCCTGACCAGGTCCGCAGGCATGGAAATGTAACACCTATAAAATAGAAGAGTATGGAAAAAAATCTGAAAGAATGGATACAAGAACAGGTCCAGTTGTTCCGGATCCGCACCCGGGCTCTACCCGAACGCGAGCTGTCCACCCTCCGGACAGAAAGCTCCATGCTGGCTGCCATCCGTGCTTACCCGGTTCAAGCCCTGGGCAGGCTGGACAAGAACAGCCTGACACCAAGAGCCTGGGCTGCCCTTGTCTCCAAATCCCCTGCCATCCTGGAGCAATATGCCAATATTCCGGCAGAAGCCCAGGTTGCTGTTGTCAAAGCCGTACCATCCGCCCTCAGACACCTCTCTGCCCGGAGTATCGTGACGGAACAGGCATACATCGAAGCAGTCCGGAGAGAGCCTTCGCTTATCGGACTGGTACGCAACCCGTCACCGGAACTTCAGATGGAAGCATACAACAAGTCCCCAGAGACCCTCTACCAGATTAAATCACCTTGCCGAGCCCTCCAGCTGGCAGCCGTCAGCCGTGACCCTTCCTCCATCCATATGTTTAAGGACACCCTCGAACCGGAAGTCCAGCTGGCGGCCGTCTCCAGGATGCCCGAATCCATCCTGCTTCTCGACACCCCCTGTAAAGAAGCCGTCGACGCTGTCTCCGGGAACAAGGAGCTGATGGACAAGCTGAAGGAAAAACAACTGGAATCCGTGGCACGCAATCCGTACATCCTCCCGTTCATGTACACCCCATTCCCCGACGTCTACCGTAAAGCGCTTGAACAGGAGTTCGGTCCACTTCCGGAAAACATACCGGCAGAGAGCCTGAAGGAAGCGGCCAGCTTCTGCTATGCGGAGACGGACCGGCTGCCGGAGCCGTCCCCCGCCGACTACACGCCTTACGAGTATCAGGTCTTCGAGGACAAGAGCCAGATTGGTGATTACCGCAAGTACCTCTGGGAAAGCGGTTCCGTCTCCCGGCTGCGCACTTTCGAGACGATAACCGGTGTGAAGGTCAATCCGGAAGCCTACCTGGATACACGGCGGCGCGAGATCCTGCAACGTTTCGCCAAGAACCCCGCAGGCTCCATTGACTATTATAACGTAAGCCCTGAAGGCATGGAGCGTTGGGCAAAAGCCGTCCGTGAATACAATATCATGCTGAAAGCGGCAGGGAAGATGCCGATGGAATACGGACATTTTGACACCGTTTTCCGTTTCGCAGACGGCAGCGCCCTGGCGGTCCGCAACAACCGGAAGATAGACATGACAGCCGCCGTTGATTCCATGTACCGCCACGGCATCACTCCCTCCAAGATTACCAAGGAACAATGGAAGTCACTCCTGTCCGGGAAACAGACCTCCCTGGGCGGTCGAAGCGGACTCTTTGCACTTGTCCAAGGTCCTGCCGGTTATGCCCTGAAGGCGGTCAATACCGTCAACAGCCTGACCAAATCCGCCGGTATGGAGATGTAACCCAATAAGCCAAACCCAAACCAATGAAGATACCCGAGTCTCTTTTGTTGCATATCATATTGGCAGCCCTCTTCCTGCTGGCCGCAGTCATCGGTCTGATGCGTCCTCTCAGGAACCGGACTGCCAATTTCTGCCTGTTCGTTGCCGGTATGGGACTGGAGACCATGCTCGCTTACCGGCTGTTGTCCGGACAGTGGCTTCTTCCCGCCCTGGTCTCTGCCGTCTTTTACTACGGACGTGAATTTTTTGCCACCATCCGACGGCACGGTTCCTCCTCCGCCGATGCCATCCGTCTTCCCGTCAAGTCCGGCTATTCCGGTTCACACCTGAAGTTCTTCTATCCGTTCTCCAATTTCCTCGTCTATGGCGGAGCCGGTTCAGGCAAGACGAAGAGCGTAGGCAAGTGGCTGCTGGAGGAATACATCCGCCAGGGCTTTGCCGGCTTCATCTATGACTTCAAGGACGTCGATTACACCCGCACCGCCTACAACCTGATGCTGAAGCACGGTTATCCCCACAAGTTCTACTACATCAACTTCGACAACCCCGCCCGTTCCTACCGTTTCAACCCGCTGAAGGCGGTTCAGGACGAAGCCGAGCTGATGCAGCTCATGGAAGACATGCTCCGTGCCTTCCTGCCTCCAAAATCCGAAGAAAACGAATGGTTCACCGGTGCCCTGGGCATTCTCCGCGGCGTAGCCTTCCGCCTCTGGGACGAATACCGCAGATACTGCACCATTCCTCATATCGTCCTGCTCATCATGGACGCTTCACTGGAAGAGCTGCAGTCCTTCCTGCAACGCAATTCCCTCTCCTCGATGATGGCAGGCGCTTACCTGAAGGCTGCCGGTTCGGAGAAGACACAAGCCTCCTACATCTCGACCCTGTGCAACTACCTGTCCACCTTTGCCGCAGACAAGAACCTGGCATATGTCCTTTCCGGCGACGAGTTTGACTTCAACCTTATCGACCCCGAGAATCCAAAGATGTTTGCCGTGTCGAACAACTTCACGAAGAACTCCATCTACGCCCCGGTCATCGGCATGCTGATGTCCATCTCATCCCGCCAGTTCTCCATGCAGAACCGCGTCCCGTTCGTCTATTTCCTCGACGAAATGACGACTGTCAAAGTCCGTGACTTCGAAGGTCTCCCCTCCGTCCTGCGCGAATACAAGGCAGCCTTTGTCCTGCTGACCCAGTCCGGAGCCAAGGTCGAGAAGCTGTACGGCAAGAACGACCGGAGCTCCATCGAAGCCAATTTCGGCAACGTGTTCTTCGGTCGTACAACCGACGTGGAAGCCCTGAAATACTATCCTACATTCTTCGGCAAAGCCGAAAAAGAACGCAAAAGCCGCAGCTCCGGCACATCCGGACGCAGCAGTAACAAGAGCGTGACCATATCCACAGCAAAAGAAGACATTTACCAGGGAAGGGACTTCAGCGCATTGGAGCCCGGTGAGTTCATCGGTTTCGCAAACCGTGCCAATATCAAGGAATTCAAAGTCAAGCTGAAGATGTTCCAGATTGAAGAGCGTGACCTCCCGATAGTCCGCACCATCAAACCGAATGAAATTGCCGCCAACCAGGGCAAGATACTCCAGGAAGTGAGAGACATCCTCTCCGGCGTCATCACATCCTCCTGACAAGCATACAGAGTTTAGATTAGATACAAATCTTATTCAATTGATTTATGGTAGAGAAGAAAAATGACAGGTCGGAACCACCGCTGTATCATTCCAGCAGGTGTCTTCCGACCTGTTTCAGTTCAGCCAGCAGCGCCCTCTTCGGGTTGATGACAAACCGATAGGTGCGGACCATGTTGGCATACAGTTTCCTCTCCTGCTGAAGCTCTCCATGCAGCAGCTGCCATTTCATATTCGATACAGCCTTATTCTGGATTCTGTTTCGCATGCTCCACCTCTGTCCGAACATCCCTATCTGTTTCCCGTTCTTCCCATAACTCTGGGGCAGTGCATACCACGGCTTGTATCCATACCGCTCATTGAACAGTCCCGCGCACCGGTTCGCCCATTCGTTCCTGTCAAACCCGACCACCACCTCTTTCCCGTCCAGTACCTGCCTGTTCCCCCGACTCCTAGCCAGAGGCGACAACGACACCGTCTGTGTCCGGTCCATCCGTGAAACGATAATGTGTATATGTAGCTGAAGACCCGGCTTCAGGTCGCCTACCTTCGCCCTACCTTCCTTCACATCCTTCTCATCCTCGGACTTATACCGCCGTTCCGTCTCCACACGCCCGAACCATACCAGGTCACTACCATCCCGTATATGCTCCCTGTAGAAGTTCCGGGCATACTCGTCCATGCATCCACGCGCGTAGACCTTCAGCTCTGCAATTACCTTCTGCTGCTCCTCCGGAGTCAGTTCCGAGAACTCCGAGACCTCCCTGCCTGTCACTTTCCATGCCAGGTATCCAAGTTCATGACGGTCCGGATTCACTGTCAGCATATAGAACTTGTCATCCCGGTTCTTCAGCGTACGATGGTTGTTGTCGATGCTCCGCAGCACGGTATCCGCTGTCACATAGTCGTTTGACTGTGAGAAGAACGTATCATAGTACGGTTTCTCATCCTCTTCCTCTTTTCGGAGGTAGTCCACCAGCTGGCGGCATGTACCCTTGTTATCCGACACGCCCGGTGTACCCACCGGATGATGAACCTTACAATACATATCGCTCCTCCAAATCCCGTATCAATACCTCAAAGAAATTAGCCGGAAGGATGAGGTCTCCACCCTTTGTCCTGTTGAACTTGTCCACCGCACAGTTATATCGGAGCGTATCGACCAGTTCCCGGAGTCGGTTATCCGGCTCTCCCTGTTCCGAAGGCACGGAAAGCAGGCTCTCCAGCCGCTTGTTCTCCTGCTTCAATCTGTCAAGTTCACTTACCAGAATATCAACCCCCGGGGCGTTGTTGTCTCCGCCTCCCTGTTCCATGATACGGGTATGTAAAGGACGCAGGATATCCCGTTCCTGACTCTTGATAATCTTGATGACATCCTCCACACGCTTCTCCAGCCGGGGCAGACGGTTCTCCGGCAGGTCACCCGGGTCCTGTCCGTTCTGTTCAAAGAAAGTAATCATCCGGACGATATAGTCGTTGTAAGTTTCGCTGCCCTTGGCGCGTTTCAGCTTGGACTGACAAGCTTTGGTTATACGAATCGAATTTGTTGATTGTTCCTTCATATGCATACGTTTAATTTGTTGATTCAAAGATATATATAAAAGCTTGTATGCGCCAGTTTTTGTTAGACTTGGTGTTAATGTGTTGCTTCTAACTGACTATCAATATATTATATAAAGACGCATACATCGTGCATACAATTACAAAGACATGCATTAATCTGATAATCAAACAGATAAGAAAAAATCCGCATACAAGAATGCCTACACGTGTATGCATTGATATTTCATATTATTCAAATAATCAGCGCTTTGCGTTGATAAGAGTCCCGTGCTACGGGAGTCCGTCTTGCTCATCCGCTTACACGAATTCATTTCAAGGGTTTCACCCTTTCACCTTTTAACATCTGAAAGGAAGTTTAACGCGCCACAAATGACTGAAGATGTTGGTCAGGCGTCGGTAATCCCTTACGACCGTTTGGAGGAACTTGAAGCAAGGGGCTGGCAGTCGTCCCGGATGGAGAGCACGGTATCCACAGAAGTTGGCTGAAAAGTTTCACAGCCGACATGCAACAACCGTTCGGGCAAGAAGGAAGTCGGTAAGCAACATGCTTCCCCGTTCCAGAATCTTCCAAAAGAAGAAAGCCTGTTCCGGACTTTATCCTGTGTAAATATTTATTCAAACCTTACGTATTCGACAAGGCGCTGTACAGGGAAAAACACATTAATACATAAATAATAACTATATGGATATTTAGTTAGAAAATATTGCCATATAGTCATTATTTGCGTATATTTGAAGAAAAAAGATACCTATGACAAAAGTAGTGCATGTACATTTGATATTTGAGAAGAAAGACTATTACTTTGGAAGCCTTGCCGCCATCTATTCGGTACTGGGACCGGAAGAAGTCGGCGTCTCTTACAATACCCTCCGGCATATACGATGGTCGGAGACCTCCGTCCATACGACCAACCGTGCCATTATAAAGATAGGCACGCTGATTCGCTCCACAACCATAAGGACAAACGAAGGTGAAAGTCCATGCAACCATGGATGAACCATTTTCGGTAAAATTAACAGATGAATTTATGCCGCTGTTAATGGAATTAGCAGCTTCTGAAAAAAGGAAACCAAATGAAACATATATCCTATCTTTGTGACACCAATGGAACTTAATGATAGGAGTATGAAGATCTATGAAGTTGAAAGAATCATGATGTGGTATAAAATTCATAATTTGCTGTCCAAGCGGTTCAAGAAATCCCAAATAGCTCGGATATTGGGAATACACAGAAGCACCGTCTTCCGATATTGCCGGATGTCGGAGGTGGAATTCCTGTCCCGTCCATCCTCTGGAGGAAACCATCCTGGGAAGTTGGGAAAATACGAGCAATATGTGCAGGAAACCCTACGCAAGTACCCCGGACTGTCAGCAATACAAGTCGGAGACTGGATTAAGGAATATGACCCGTCGATGCCTTCGGTCTCCAACAAGACAATCTATAATTTTGTCTGCAAAGTCCGGAAGAAATACGATATACCCAAGGTTCCTCCATCCACGCGCATCTACGAGAAACTGCCTGACACCCCATACGGGCAGGAAGCCCAGGTTGATTTCGGCGAAGCGTGGATGAGGAAGGAAAATGGCATAAGCATCAAAATTTATTTCTTTGCCATTGTCCTTTCCCGCTCCAGGTACAAGTATGTCTATTTCAGCAAGACTCCATTCCGGACCGAAACCGCCATCTACGCACATGAACTTGCCTTTCAGTTCTGGCAAGGCAAACCGAGGAAAATCATCTATGACCAGGACAAGATTTTCATCCATCGTGAGAACCTTGGCGACTACATCCTGACAAAAGCATTCCATGTATTTGTCAAGGAACAGCATTTCCAACCGGTATTTTGCCGGAAGGCAGATCCGGAATCGAAGGGCAAGATTGAGAATGTCGTGAAATACGTGAAAAAGAATTTCCTCTTTGGCCGTACCTTTCACGACATAGAAACGCTCAACCGGGAAGGTCTTGCCTGGCTGGACCGTACCGGAAACGGGAAAGAACACGGCACCACCCGTCTGGTTCCGGCAGAAGAATTCAAGCAGGAGCAGACTTGTCTGCTGCCTTATCACGGTATTCCTCACTGCCCTCCTGAATGCATGGAAAAACACAAGATGAACAAGGACAATACACTGTATTACCATGGCAACTATTACAGCCTGCCCTGGGGAACCTACCGTGACGGGAACAGCTTCGTCTGGCTCCAGGAAAGCAACGGATACCTTGAAGTGTTCAACAAGGATACCGGCAAGCTCATTTGCCGCCACCGGGTGATTCCCGGAAAAGGGCAGCTCGTGAAAGACCCGTTACATGGCAGGACCCCTGAATATTCGGAAGAACAGACCGAGCTGTTACTGAAACATACCCGCGGCAATCCCATAGTGCGGTCCTGGCTGCGAACCCTGAAGGAGGACAAGCCCCGGTATTACAGGGACAACCTGAAAGTGCTGTTGCGTGCAGCCTCCCTGTATGACAAGACCGTCCTAGTGCAAGCAATAGCCAACTGTTCCAGTTTGAAGATCTACAACGCCAATACTGTAATCAGCCTGTGTGAGGCAATCAAGGATGGCAAGTATGAAAACAACAAGGAACTCCTCGATAGTCTCACAGACCATCTGAACCAATACGACAGATTGTTTATTAATACAAACCTACAAAAAGAAACAGACAGAAATGAAACACTATGAACTGATTCATGAGTACGCGTCCCGGCTCAGGCTCCACCACCTTGACAAAGAGCTTGACAGCCTGATAAACCGTGCCCAGGAGAACAAATACACGTATGCAGAGTTCCTTGCCGCGGCACTGGAAGTGGATGCCCACGAGAAGCAGGGACGCGACTACGGGAGAAGGATGGCGGCAGCCCATCTGCCGGCACGTCATTCCCTGGAATTATACGATACGGACGCCGTATCCGGAATTACAGAAAAACAGTTGAAGGAACTGAGAGACCTGGCATGGATGCGTCAGGCTTACAATCTCATCATACAAGGAGGTTCCGGTACCGGCAAGACCTTCCTTGCAGCCGGACTTGTTGCCGATGTGATACAGCAGGGCGGCAGGGGATACCTGGTCACCCTGACAGAACTGATGAACTGCCTTCGTTTAAAGGACAGTGTAGAAAAAGCAGGAAGGATGTACAGGCGTCTGCTCACGGCAGACATCCTTGCCATTGACGACATCATGCTCTGCGGGCTGACAAAAGAAGAAACGATGCTTCTATTCAGCCTGGTGAATGAGTTGACCGGTAAGACGTCCATCATCATCACCTCGCAACGTCTGTTGACCGATTGGGCAAAAAGATTGGAAGACGAAGTGCTGGCAGCCGCTATTCTGGACCGGTTGCTGGAGCGAAGTGAAGTCATACAGCTAATAGGCAACAGTTATCGTTTGGAAAACAGGCAGACGTTTTTTCAAGAACCATAAAAATTTTATAGTTAAATTATGTATAAATTAGTCCGATATCTAAAATTCATCGTACTTTTGAACATCTACAACCAAGATGCAAAAGCGTCGCATCTAAAATTACGAAAAAACGTTCCACTGCTAATTACCATTTTCAAACTATATTGTTTGACGCCTCAAACTATATTGTTTGGCGCGCGAAACAATATTGTTCCGGGCACGTTTTGTCTGTTTTTCGAAAATGAAATGTATAGTTTTCTAAAATCAAAGGCTTTTTCCGTGCGTTTTGTTTGCAATCATTCACGTTTCGTCTCCAGATTATCGGATTTTTGAAAAGTACGCGTTAGCTGAAAAGGACGATTGAACGAAATCTGTCAAGCAGAAGAAGGGAAATGGTTGCTTTTTGGTAAAAGGGTAAACACAGGCTGCCCTTCCGCAAAAAAGATTCGGGGAGAGGGTATCCATTTGTCCGTACGGAGTGTTTTATGAGTAAACATCCGAAAATTTTTAATCTTTAAACGCTACCGATATGCAATTAATTTTTAGAAAGAGGAGGAAACGGCTACACGTCCGTCTGCTGACGTGGGTCTGCCTCATCCTGTTCCAGGCAGCAGCCTACGGACAGTCTCTCGACCAGGGGAATCCCATCACCTATTCTTGTAAAGACGAAAACCTGGCTGATGCCCTCCGTCAGCTGGAACGTCTGTCGGACTTCTACCGTCTACAATTCACGTATGAGGATGTGGCAGACTACCGGACCAGCCTTACGCTGAACAAAGCCACCATGAGCGAAGCGCTGCAGGCAGCCCTGCAAGGGACAGAGCTGAAATTCGGTGTGGAGGGACGGTTTATCCAGGTATTCCGGAAGCAACCGCCCAAGGCGGGACAGGAGAACGCCGTGAGCGGTACGGTCGTCGATGAGACGGGTACACCCATGGTGGGAGTTGCCATCCGCAGACAGGGCAGCAAGGACGGGGTTGTCACCGACCTCGACGGACACTTCACCCTGCCGCTCCCCACAGGACAAGCCATCCTGGAAGCGACGTTCATCGGCAAAAAGACCGTGACGCGCAAGGTGCGCCGGGGCGAAGAGGTGAAACTGGTCCTGGAGGATGACTCCCAACTGATGGACGAGGTGGTCGTCACCGGATACCAACAGCTGGACCGCCGCCACCTGACCAGCGCGGTAACTTCCGTCAAGATGGACGACATACGGGTGCTCGGTACCAGCAATCTGTCGCAAATGCTGGAAGGGAAGATTCCGGACATGATTGTCAGCACCAACAGCAGCGACATCAACGCCACTCCCCGGCTGCGCATCCGGGGCACGTCGACCATCATCGGAAACCGGGAACCGCTGTGGGTGGTCGACGGCATCATCGTGACAGACCCGGTGGAACTCTCGCCCGACGTACTCAACGACCCGGACTATGTGAACCGTATCGGTAATGCCATCTCGGGCATCAACCCGCAGGACATCGAACGCCTCGACGTCCTCAAGGATGCCGCTGCCACGGCACTCTATGGAACGAAAGCCGCCAACGGCGTCATCGTCATCACGACGAAGAAGGGACGGGTCGGAAAGCCGACGGTGTCCTACAGCGGACAGGCTACCTTCCGCCGTCGCCCCTACTACAGCGACCCGCGCATCGACCTGATGGACTCCAGGGAGCGCATCGGGTTCTCGCAACACCTCGTCGACATCCACTACGACTATCCGTCGAACATGCCTCCCGTCGGCTATGAGGCAGCCCTGAAGAAACTCTACAACAGGAACTACACGGAAGAGGAGTTCCAGGCTGAGGTGGCACGCCTGCAGACGATGAACACCGACTGGTTTGACATCCTGACGCACAATTCCTTCTCCCAGAACCACAACGTGAGCATCTCCGGCGGTTCCAACAACATCCGCTACTATGGATCGGTGGGATATACCGACGAAAACGATGTCGTGAAGGGAACGACCAACCGCCGCTATACGGGGAACATCAAGCTGAACATGGTGCTCAGTCCCAAGTTTCAGGCAGAGTTCAGTCTGAGCGGATACCAGAGCGACAAGAAGTATCCCCAGACGAGCCTCAACCCCATCGATTATGCCTACAACACCAGCCGCGCCATCCCGGCATACAACGAGGATGGCTCGTACGCCTTCTACAAGAAGCCTGCCAGTGACACCAGCTACATGGACTTCAACATCCTGAACGAGCTGGCCAACAGCGGACAGAGCCAGAGTACCAACGGACTGACCGCCACCCTGAACCTGCGCTACGACGTGACCGACTGGGCATTCATCAACGCCATCCTGTCCGGGACGACCACACGCTCCGGTCTGGAAGGCTATTGGGGTGAACGCTCGTTCCACGTGGCAGCCTTGCGCAAGTGTGAGTATGGAGAAGTGCCGCCCAAAGACCGGAGCGAACTGCCCTACGGCGGAGAGCTGAACACACAATCCACCTCCAACAAGAGTTACACCGCCCGTCTGCAAGGCAACATCAGCAAGACACTCGGCAGTGACGGACAGCACTACCTGAACATCGCCCTGGGTGCTGAGGCACAGTCCTCCCACTACAACTCCTACGCCAACACGGAACGGGGTTACTATCCCGACCGTGGACGCAGCTTCGTGGAAAATCTCACCAATGACTACCAGCAATACAATGCCTGGCTGCTGGGAAACCATCCCACCATCACAGACAACCGCACGAACTTGCTGGCAGCCTATGCGACAGCATCCTACAGTTTTCGCAACTTTTTCACCGTGAATGCCAATGCACGGTACGACGGCTCCAACCAGTTCGGCAGCCGGAGCAACGAGAAGCTGCTCCCGGTGTGGTCCGTGTCCGGCATGGTCGACCTGAGCGAAGTCTTTCCCCTGAAGAAAGCGTGGGACCAGATAGACGGCCTCACCTTCAAAGCCTCCTACGGCGAACAGGGAAACATGCTCAACGGACAAAGCCCCGAACCCATCCTGAAGAAAGGTTCCATGAACTCCTATTACAACGAACTGACCTCGACCATCTCGACTTTCGCCAACCCGGACCTGCGGTGGGAAAAGACGCGTACGGTCAACCTCTCGCTTGAAGGCTCCTTCTTCCGGAACCGCGTACAGCTGCAATTCGAGTATTACCACAAGCGTACGGGCGATGCCTTCATGAACAAGGTGATTTCCGATGTCAACGGCTTTGACTCCTACGTCATCAACTCCGGCACGATGGTGAACCGCGGCTACAACTTCAATGCAACCTTTGTTCCTGTCCGCACCCCGTCGTTCAACTGGATTCTGTCAGGCTCCCTCTCCCACGTGACCAATGAGATGCTGACGGCTCCGGGCTCCCAAGCCTATACGCTGGATTCGTTCCTCTCCGGCGAAGCTGTCGTCAAGGGATATGCCATCGGCACCTTCTGGTCTTACCGCTTCCTGGGACTGAATCCTCTGAACGGAGGTCCGTTGTTCGATGACGGAGAAGAGCGCATCAGCGAGCTGGAAACCATGTCGCCCTATGAGACCTATACGACCATCCTGGAACCCTCCGGTCCACGCGAGCCGACAGTCACCGGCAGCATCAACAACACCTTCACCTACAAAGCCTGGCGTCTGAATGTCGGGCTGTATTACAGCATGGGCGCCAAGACCCGCCTGTTCCGTGTGTTTGACAACTATGTCAACGGCTACTCATCGGAGAAGAACATGAACCGCGTCTTGCTGTCCGCCTGGCAGAAACCCGGCGATGAAGCGTACACACAGATTCCCGCCGTCATGGGCAAGGCATCCAACGGCTACTACGACTACTGGCGTCACTGGAGCTCGCTGTATTCCGGCGCCCGGTTCCATGAAGTGCCCTGGGACATGTATGACTACTCCAATGCCCGTGTGGCAAGCGGCAACTACCTGAAAGTACAAAGTCTCTCGCTGACCTACGAACTGCCCAAACGTGTCCTTGATGCCTGGAAGATGCAGCGCGTCGCCCTGACACTGGAGGCCACCAACCTCTACACCTTCTGCGACAGCCGACTGAAAGGACAGACACCGACCCAGGGCGGTTTCAGCGAAGTGCAGCTCACCGACACCCCGACCTACACGCTGGGACTCAACATCAACTTCTAACTTCTAATGACTGACCTTATGAAACACTATATCTGCTGCCTCCTGGCTCTCCTGAGCTGTGGCGCGTTCTCCGGCTGCTCCGACTTCCTGGAGGAACAGTCGCAAGACAAATATTACATCTCTTCCTATGCAGACCTGGACGAGCTGCTCATCGGCGACTGCTACCTCCGGACCAAAGCGTCCCAACCCCTCGCCTCGTCGCCCGACATCGGCTACTTCCTGCCGTATATCTGTGACGAAATAGAAGAGCAGAACGGCACCTTCTCGCAGACATTCGACGACCATGAATCCATCTTCGGCTACTTCACCTGGCAGGACCGTGTGGGTGCGACGGAAGATGATTCCGGCTTCAAATCGGAAAATGGTACGTGGAAAGAGACCTACCGCCTTATCAACGTAGCCAATAACATCATCAACGAAGTACCCAAGATTCCCCAGGCAACCGCACAGGAGAAAGCCGGCGCCCTCCGCGTCAACGGTGAAGCACACTTCCTGCGTGCCTTGTACTACTTCTGGCTAGTCAACCTCTACGCCAAGCCTTATCAACCCTCTTCCGCCCGAACGGACCTGGGAGTCCCCATCAAAGTATTCCCGGAAGTGAAGGACCAACGCTTCCGCCGCAACACCGTGCAGGAAGTCTACGACCAGATACTTGCCGACCTGCAGGTGGCTGAAAGCAGCCTGAACCAGTCAGAACCCCGCAAGACCATCTACCGGGCAGACAGCACGGCGGTCAACCTGTTGCTGAGCCGTGTCTACCTCTACATGCAACGGTGGGAAGATGCCAGCCGCTACGCCGACAAAGTCCTCCGGGCGCCCCACACCCAACTGGAGAACCTGAATACAGCCGAAGAAGCCTTCCTGCGCAAAGACAATCCGGAAGTCCTCTTCTCCATGGGCGGCTCGGACGTGACCTGCACCATGTGCAACAGCTGGAAGAGCTTCCGCGTGTCGCATGACCTCTACCAAACGTATGCCGACGAAGACCTGCGCAAGACGCAGTGGTGGTGGACGTATGAAGACTTCGTGGGTGACATCAAACCGAAAATGCCCTACAAGGCAACCGTTGAAACGACAAGTCAGGAATACTACTATTACGGCTACAACTGGGCTTCACAGGGAGCCTTGGCAGAAGTGTCCGACCGCTTCCTGTTCCGCACCGCCGAAGCTTATCTGAACAAGGCGGAAGCAGAAGCCTACCTGGGACACGACGGCATCGCCCGAGACATCATCAACCGGTTGCGCATGAACCGTTACCAGACAGGCAGCGACTACCAGCTGACAGAGAGTGGCGACAAGCTGATTGAAGCCATCCGCGACGAACGCCGCCGGGAACTGGCACTGGAGGGGCATCGCTGGTTCGACCTGCGCCGCTATGCCGTGTGCGCCGTGCATCCCCAATCGAAAGAAATCGTGCATGAATACACACTGTTCGAGAGCCGCAACTCCACCACCATGACAGAACGGCGACGCTATGTGCTGAAGGCGAATGACCCCGCCTACACCCTGCCTATCCCCAACGAGGTGCTGGAGTTCAACACCGGCATGCAGAACAACGAACATCCCCGTCGTGACTACACACTCATCCCTATCCATTAACCCTAGAAGATAATCCGTATGAAACCATATACCTTCTACTTGGCCGGTCTGCTGACCCTGGGAGCATTGGGCTCCTGCAGCGACGACGACGTCCTCTCCGGAGAGACCGACCCCCGCAGCTCCTATTTTATGCCCGACGAGCAAGATACCAGCGCCGAAGCTGAACTCCGCAGGCAGTTCTTTGCCAAGGAGGGGAGCTACCTGCTCTTCAACGACACCCTGCGCTACGAACCGTTGGGCGTCGACCGCTACGGAGAGACGCAATACCTCCTCGAAAAGCTTGACCTGGACTATGTCATCGGCGGTGTGCGTTCCTCCAAGAAGTATCACTTCGTGTTCCTGAACACCGACCGTGAAAAGCAGGATGCAGTCAAATTCCTGCAAGCCTATGTACTTCCCCACCTCAGCACCCGGCTACGCCCCTACTCCTGGTTTGTCCTGAAGACACTGACGGAAGAGTTTTTGAATGACTTGACCGAGCTGAAGACTTTTGCCGGAGAAAGAGCGACCGCCATTGCCGTGGGAGACATCTCAATCGCCACGGACGAAGACAAGCTGTCTCTGTCCAGGGAAATCATGACAACCGTCATGGGCAACATCCTCTCGGGCGTCGACAAGCCCATGACTCCGTTCTATGAACCGGGCAACGGGCTCTACGGAAATTACTTCGACTATGAGACCGACGAGGACAATATGGAGACCCTGTTGCAACACGGTTTCCTCGTACGTGGACTCAGCATCTGGAGCAATGCTGAAGCCAACGGGATTTATCCCAAGCAGGTACAGGATGTGACCTCCTACGTCAAGCTCTGCCTGAGTTCCACCCCCGAAGAAGTGCACCGACAGTATGCCGACTATCCTTTGGTTCTGAAAAAGTTTGAGATTATCAACACACTCATTTATCAATTGGGATACATCCCTGAATAATTTATCGACCGATTATGAAACTAGTACAAATCAGTTGTCTCTGCCTGGCTGCTCTGCTTGCAGCCTGTCAGGACGACAAGGAAGAATACCTGCCGAATGTAAAGCCTGAGGCTTCCGGCACTTTTGTGGACTCTCGGGACCAATATGAATACCACTGGGTACGCTTCGACGGACTCGATTGGACCGTAGAGAATGCACACTATGATACCGGGGAAGGCTCCTGCTTCATCTATCCGGAGATTCACGGAAGCTCGGTGACCTATTCGGAAGCCAACCTCCCCAAGTACGGTTACCTGTATACCTTTGAAGGAGCTAAAAAAGCTGCTCCGGAAGGATGGCGTCTCCCGACGGATGAAGACTGGAACCGCTTGGAGGCAGCCCTGGGCTCCTCCTCCGATAAACTCCAGCAATACGGTTGGAGAGGCGCAGCCGGACTCGCCATGCAACAGGATGAAGCCGACAGTGGACTCAACCTCCTCATGGGCGGCTATTACAACACCTATTTCGATGCCAACGGAGATGGCGCGAACTACCGCCATATAGGCAGCTTCGGCTATTTCTGGAGTCAGACGAAGGATACCAGTAAGGAGGGCGAATACTACTTCTACCGCAAGGTAATGTACGACCGTCCGCAAGTTTACCGAGAAAGTATCAATATCCAGAATTACTACCTGAGCGTCCGTTTCGTACGCGACGCGCAATAAAAACCATCATGAACAAAAAAATCCATGCAGGCCTGCTGGGCGGACTGCTGAGTCTCTCCGCCCTCCATGCCCAAGAAACGACATTCGTGGTAGAGGGCAATATCGCGAATCTGCCCGACGGGGTGGAGGTATCCATTCTTACTGGAGAGACAATGCCCAGCAAGACTCTTGCCACAACCACGGCAAAGGACGGACATTTCCGTCTGACGGGTGCCATCGACCGTCCTCAGCTATGCACGCTCATCACCAACAACCTGAAACAGACAGAGCAACGAGGATGGAGCAACGACTCCATCCAGTGGAGCTACACCTCCTTCTTCCTGACTGCCCCGGAACAGCAGGTCCGGGCGGAACGCTATCCGTATGCCAGCGAGAAAAACTACAACTTCACGTTTGACATCGTGGGTGGAAAGCCACAAGCCGACTTCACAGCCTACCAGCGCTTGCTGGCCAACTACCGTCCGGAGGAAGAAGAACAGGCACAATGGGAGTTCATCCGTACGAATCCGACTTCGCCAATCGCCGTCTACCTGGCCAACCAACTGCTGGAACGGGGATATAAGCTCACCACGGAGCAGGTGGATTACCTGGCTGCACACATCCGTGTTCCGGAAGCACCGGAACGGATGAGAGAGTTCAACGAAAAGCTGCAATATGCCCGGCATACCACCCGGGGTGCAGCATTAGTCAATCTGGACCTGACCGACCTGCAAGGCAAGACGACGACTCTGAAAGATATTCTCCCCAAGGGGAAATGGGTCATCGTGGATTTCTGGGCATCATGGTGCGGCATGTGTCTGGCCGCCATGCCCGAACTGCGGGAAGTGGAGCGACAGTATGCCGACCGGGGATTGACAGTCCTCGCCGTCTCCTGTGATGAAAAAGAGTCAGCATGGCGCAATGCAGTTGCCAAAAAGCACATGCCCTGGCAACAGTACCGCCTCACCCAACAGGGATTCAATGACTTCTTCCACAAGTATCAGGTTGGGAACGGCGTGCCCTACCTGCTCTTCATCGCCCCCGACGGAAGGGTGGTACAGGCAGCCTCCAATCCGCAGGACATCAAACGCCTGCTCAGCGAGCATATCCACTAAACTAAGAACAGACTCTTATCACATAAACTTATGAAAAATAAAAAGTTATTAGGCGTAGCAGCCTGCATCGGACTGCTGACCTGGACAGGGTGCCAATCGTCCAAAGGATACATCATTGAAGGCACCGTAGACAATGCCGCCGACGGCGACACCGTAGAACTGATTTACTTCGATGGTATGCAGCCACAAATCGTACAAACCACACTTGTTAAAGACGGGAAGTTTGTTCTAGAGGGAAAACAAGATACAGCCGCCATGCGATACCTGTCCTATCGTCCGATAAAGGGAGAAGGCACGTCCGTGGAACTCGTGTTGGAAAATGCCCGACTCAGCGTCCATCTCACTCCGGGCACCTATCAATATGACATCAAGGGGTCTCCTGCCAATGAACGGTGGGCAGCCTTCCACAACGAAGACGAGCAGCTCTGCGGACAATCCATGGACATCTACCATGCCTTGCAAGACTCGACACTGACACCTGACAAACGTGCCGAACTGGAACAGCAGGACCGGGACCTGTCCGCCAAGATAGAACAGCTCCGCATCGACTTCGCACGGAAGGAGATTCAGACAGCAGCCGGTGCCTATACGCTGCAAATGTTCGGCGACCGCTTCCCGGATACCACCGTCGTGAACCTCATCGGTCAAGTCCCTCCCATGTACATGACGGCAGAACTACAAGGCATCAAGGAACAATATGAACAGATGCAACGCACCGCTATCGGGCAACCCTTCACGGACTTCACCATGCAAACACCCAATGGAGAGAAGCTCTCCATAACCGACATTGCAAAGGCACACAAAGTAACCATGATTGACTTCTGGGCAAGCTGGTGCGGACCGTGCCGGGCAGAGATGCCTCACGTAAAAACAGCCTATGAGAAGTTCCACAACCAAGGCTTTGAAATTATAGGAGTCTCATTGGACAACAATGCCGAAGCCTGGAAGAAAGCCATCGACCAGCTCAAACTGTCCTGGCCGCAAATGTCTGACCTGAAAGGTTGGGACTGTGAAGGCGCCCGGCTCTATGGGGTCAGCGCCATCCCTGCCACCGTACTTATCAAAGACGGCAAGATTGTAGCCCGTGACCTGCGGGGCGACAGTCTGATGACCCTCCTCCCCACACTTCTGAAATAAGCAACGGTTCCGAAGCTCTATATAAACAAGACACCCACACATCGGGCAAGCCTTCCGGCAGACCTCCTGTGCGGGTGTCTTGTTGTATCTGACTGATAAGAGAGTCGTCACTCGACCACCAGGTTCACCCCCTCCTTCCGGACCTTGAATTTGCGCAAGCGGTTCAGATAGTCGACCAGCTGCTCCACATCCTCGTTGCGAGAGGCGCTGAAGTGTACCCGGTAATCCAGGTATGACGCATTGCGGAACACGACACCCAGGTTGTACCAGCGTCCGACCTCACGCAAGATGGTCTTGAGAGGCGCATCATCAAAATAGAAGAAACCCTGCACCCACTGAGTCACTGCAAACGTGTCAACCGCATGCACATCGACCACCTGACCGGCTTCGTTCCAGCAAGCCTCCTGTCCGGGTTGCAGACGCGCCACAGCCTCATCCGTTCCGGGCTGCATCACTTCCACACTACCTTTGACCAGCGACACATGTGCCTCCTCGTCCCGGTAATTCCGGAAGTTGAATTCCGTACCCAGCACACGCACCTTCAGGCGGTCCGTCTCCACATAGAACGGTGCACGTTCATCGTGTGCCACCTTGAAGAAGGCCTCTCCGTGCAAGACTACCCGACGCTCCTGCTCCGTAAATGCTGACGGGAACTCGATGGTGCTCTCGGCATTCAGCCATACCTCCGAACCATCGGGGAGAATCACCTTAAAGTCCATTCCCCGGGGAGTGGACAGCTTCTGCAAGGTCCCGGTTTGCTCCCGAAGCCTTCCTGCCGTTCCAGCTTCTTCCTTCGACAGCTCATCGGCTGATGCCGCCAGTCGGTAAGACAACGAATCGTGTCCCGTCAAGTCCACCACTCCGTCAGCATCGTGCAGGACCACCTGTTGGGGCATCCGCTCATACTGCATGGCAACCACGTCATGTACAGCCTGCAAGCGAGGTTCTACCCAGGCATCATAGCCCATCATGCCAATCCACATTGCCGCCGCTCCAGCCAGCGCAGCCACCCATATCTGCCACGTGCGTCTTCTGGTTTCCAAACGTACAGGCTTTCTCTCGCTCCGGAACTGTTTCCAGGCAGCCTCAGCATCCGGACGGGGACGCGTATGCCTGTCGTGAGCCATGCGAGCCCACACCACGCAACGGGCTTCCTCCTCTGTCAACTGACGCTCCGCCTCATCTGGGCCGTTTCCGGCAGGCTGTGTTGTCAGTCTGCCTGCCTGTTCCTTTTTATCATCTGTATCCATACTAATCAGATTTATCTATAAAACACCCCATTCACCGGAAGAGACACCCGGTCAGTCTGTCTTTTTCTTATTAAAAACAGCTCTTAACATTGCAAAAGCTTTGTTCATGTGCTTGTGGACCGCGCTGACACTGATGTTCAGTTCATCGCCCACCTCCTTGTATTTCCGACCTTCAAAGTAACACTGTTCAAAGATGAAACGGGTCTGACTGGTAAAGCTGTCCATAACCCGGTCAATCTCCCGCAGCCGTGCTTCCTTCTCAGCCTCATCCTCGTCCATGGCTTCCACTTTCATAGCCAGGAAATAATCCTGATACTTACCTTCTATAACCTTATGGCGCAAGTGGTTCATACAACGATTCCGTACACTCCGAAACAGGTAAGCGTCCAAGTTCTCATTACGCAACCGTTCATAGTGCACCCACAATTCGCCGAATACATCACTCACTACATCACGCGCCACCTCGGCATCTTCGACCCAATCGCACGCCGTGTAGTAGAGTCTGTCGTAATTCTTCCTGAACAAAGCCTCAAACTCTTGTTCGAAAGTATGTCTATCGTTTGATTTGTCCCGCATCGGTCAAGATTAAAGGAGGTTATAAGTTATGGGAGCAACAAATATACGTATTTCCTGAAACCGACCTGCATCCGATGCCCTGAAAAACAACCCGTCCCTTCATTTTCTTCCATTTGCCCCTTGAACTCCCTCCCCGACAGTATCTTCTTCCGGCAAACAAGGCGTCAAGTAACAACCGCTCCTTCCATGGACGGACCGGAGTGTAGCAGGAGACATTACAGCCCATTTGAAGAGACTGTTAAATCTGTCGAAATTCAGCGGACAATCCGTTGTTTTTGCCGTAACTTCGCTGCGCAATCATAACCAACCGACTATGAGTTTAAATATAGAACGAACCGACCGCAAACGTGTGGTCATTGTAGGTGGCGGCTTCGGTGGTCTGAAGCTTGCCAATGAGTTGCATAACTCCGGGTTCCAGGTAATCCTGATCGACCGCAACAATTACCACCAGTTCCCTCCCCTGATTTACCAGGTGGCGGCATCGGGACTGGAACCCAGCTCCATCGCGTTCCCCTTCCGGAAACTCTTCAAACGGAACAAGGACATCTATTTCCGCCTGGCGGAAGCAAGGGTCATCTGGCCCGAGAAGAAGCTGTTGCAGACTTCCATCGGCAAGGTGGAATATGACTACTTGGTGCTGGCAGCCGGCGCTACATCCAACTTCTTCGGCAACCAGGCCGTGGAACGGGAAGCCATCCCGATGAAGACACTCTCCGAGGCCATGGGCCTGCGCAATGCCTTGTTGGGCAACTTCGAACGGAGCATCACCTGCGCAACGGCTGAAGAACGCCGGGAACTGCGCACCATCGTGATTGTGGGAGGCGGTGCCACCGGTGTGGAGATTGCCGGTGCACTGGCGGAAATGAAGCGTTACATCTTCCCGAAGGATTATCCGGAGATGGACATGAGCGAGGTACGTGTCATCCTGATTGAAGCAGGCAGCCGTCTGCTGGCAGCCATGTCGCCGGTGTCGTCGGAGAAAGCCCGGAAGTTCCTGGAGCAGATGGGTGTGGAGGTGAGGGTGAATACCCGCGTGCTGGACTACAAGGACTATTGCGTGTGCCTCGAAAGCGGAGAGTCCATCCCGAGCCGTACGTTCATCTGGGTCAGCGGAATCCAGGCAAACATCGTAGAGAACATGCCTGCCGACTGCCTCGGCAGGGGAAGGCGAATCAAGGTTGACGCGTTCAACCGGGTGGAAGGCATGGACGACGTGTTCTGCATCGGCGACCAGGCACTCATGACAGCCGACGCCCGCTATCCCAACGGACATCCGCAGCTGGCACAAGTCGCCATCCAACAAGGACGTCTGTTGGCACGCAACCTGAAACGACTGGCTAAAGGTGAACCGATGCAACCGTTCGCCTACCGGAATCTGGGCACCATGGCGACCGTCGGACGAAACAAAGCCGTGGTGGAGCTGGGAGCGATGAAGTTCCAGGGATGGTTTGCCTGGGTGCTCTGGCTGGTCGTGCACCTGCGCTCCATCCTGGGCGTGCGCAACAAGATGAATGTGCTGCTCAACTGGATGTGGAACTACTTCACCTACGAGCATTCGTTGCGCTCCATCATCTATGCCAAGAAGGCGAAAGTGGTCATCGACCGTGAACAACGGGAAGCCACCGTACACCTGAAATAGGAAACAAAGGGGACAAGCAGACGAGGCAAATCACTCCAGACCTCATCAGCTTGTCCCCTTTCTTTATTAGTCAGCTCGTACTTATCGTCCCAGATACCAGTCGTACATACGGCGGACACCTTCCTCAATCTCGATGGTGTGGTGCCAGCCGAGAGCATGCAGCTTGCTCACGTCGGTCAGCTTGCGCAGGGTACCGTCCGGCTTCGACGCATCCCAACGGATTTCACCCTTGAAGCCCACCGTCCCGGCAATCAACTCAGCCAACCGGCGGATGGTAATCTCCTTGCCTGTACCAATGTTGATGTGGCAGTTGCGCACCTCTTGCGAACCGGGTGTATACGTATCTGCAAAATCGACATGCTCCATCACGAAGACCGTGGCATCTGCCATCTCTTCGCTCCACAGGAACTCACGCAGCGGCGTCCCCGTTCCCCACAGCGTCACCACGCCGGGAGCTATGCCATAGTGTGCCAGCACTGCGAGTATCTCTGTGTCGGCAGCAGAACCGTCGACACCCTCCACCGGACGGAGATTCAGGTCGTGCCGTACAGCCTCCCAGTTGCCTTCCGACAGGCAATGCGCCAGGTGAATCTTCCGCACCATGGCAGGCAGCACATGACTGTTTTCCAGATGGAAGTTGTCGTTCGGACCGTAGAGGTTGGTAGGCATCACGGCGATGTAGTTGGTCCCGTATTGCAAGTTAAAGCTCTCGCACATCTTCAGTCCGGCAATCTTGGCGATGGCATACGGCTCGTTGGTGTACTCCAGCGGTGAGGTGAGCAGGGCTTCCTCCTTGATCGGTTGCGGAGCCTCCCGCGGATAGATGCAGGTGCTGCCCAGGAAGACCAGCTTCTTCACCCCGTGACGATAGCTCTCGCCGATGACATTCTGCTGAATTTGCAGATTCTGCCAGATAAAATCGGCACGCTGATGCAGGTTTGCCCAGATACCTCCCACATGAGCGGCAGCCAGGATGACAGCTTCCGGCTGTTCTTCATCAAAGAAGCGGCGTACGGCAGCCCCGTCGAGCAAATCCAGCTCGGCATGAGTGCGCCCCACCAGCCGGGTATATCCTTTTTGCTTCAGGTTGTTCCAGATGGCAGAACCCACCAGTCCGCGATGTCCTGCCACATATATCTTTGTGTTCTTATCCATTTTTACGATTTCCAATTATCTCAATCACAGGTTCGCCTTCAGGTGCAGCTTCTTCACGAAACGCATGTCATGGGCAACCATGATACGCACCAGTTCGGCAAAGGACGTCTTTTGCGGATTCCAGCCCAGGAGTGTCTTTGCCTTGGTCGGGTCACCCAACAGCTGCTCGACTTCGCAGGGACGGAAATACTTCGGGCCGCCCTCCACCAGCACCCGTCCGGTAGCCGTGTCGATGCCCTTCTCGTCCACCCCTTCGCCTTCCCAACGCAAGTCGATGCCGGCCTCATGGAATGCCAGGGTACAGAACTCACGCACGGTATGCATCTCACCGGTTGCAATGACAAAGTCCTCGGGAGTCTCGTGCTGGAGAATCAGCCACATGCACTCCACATAGTCCTTGGCATAGCCCCAGTCGCGGCGTGCGTCGAGGTTGCCCAGATAGAGTTTGTCCTGATGTCCCTGGGCGATGCGGGCTGCCGCCAAGGTAATCTTACGTGTGACGAAGTTCTCGCCGCGACGTTCACTCTCGTGGTTGAACAGGATGCCATTCACGCAATACATGCCATAGCTCTCGCGGTAGTTCTTCGTTATCCAGAAACCATACTGCTTGGCCACTCCATAGGGCGAACGCGGATAGAAAGGAGTCGTCTCGCGCTGGGGAATTTCCTGCACCTTGCCGAAAAGCTCGGAAGTGGATGCCTGATAGATGCGGCAGGTTTTCTCCAGTCCGCAGATGCGCACCGCCTCCAGCAGACGCAACGTCCCGAGTGCATCTGCCTCTGCCGTATATTCAGGTACGTCAAAGCTGACTTTCACATGGCTCTGTGCAGCCAGGTTATAGATTTCATCGGGCTTCACCTGCGCAATGATGCGGATGAGCGAACTGGAGTCCGTCATGTCGCCCCAATGCAAGTTCACGAGTCGGCTTTTCTTCATGTCGCGCACCCACTCGTCCAAGTACAGATGCTCGATGCGTCCGGTGTTAAACGATGAGGAACGGCGCAGAATGCCATGCACCTCATACCCTTTCTCCAACAGATACTCGGCCAAGAACGAACCGTCCTGACCGGTGATTCCTGAAATTAATGCTACTTTTTTCATCTATTTACTATGTATTCAGTCCTAATGAATGGGCGGAATGCCGGAATGAACAGTGGCCGCACGCCTGCCGGCATCATCCGTCCGCTAAAACGAGTCAAAGGAATACATATTCTGCCAAAATCGCAAGAAAACCTTCCCATTTTTTAAATCCTCCTGCCTTCCTACAAATAATTCCCATTTTTTATAGAGCCCTATCAAATCTATGGCTACCTTTGCAACTCACAAACTAACCGTAAGTAAGAAGGATGCACATCCGCCGTGTCCCGCCCGGCTGAAGAGCCAGTCACGGAAGCACACTAGCCGATGTCCATCAAGATTGTTTTCGTAATGTATTTATTTAAATTCGAACCTCTGCTGAAGCAGACCCTTTGGGGCGGTGACAAAATCAGGACGTACAAACACCTGCACAACACCCTTCCCCATGTGGGCGAAAGCTGGGAACTGTCCGGAGTCCCCGGGCATGAGTCTGTCGTGGCCAATGGCGAATGGAAAGGCACCCTGCTGCCCGACCTCATCGGTCACCTGGGAGCCGACCTTGTCGGCGCCGACAACCTTGCCCGACACGGCAATCTCTTCCCACTTCTGGTGAAATTCATCGATGCCCGCCTAGACCTTTCCATCCAAGTACATCCCGACGACCGCCTGGCACACGAACGCCACGGCTGTCCCGGAAAGAACGAAATGTGGTATGTCATTGCCGCCGAACCCGGCGCACGACTCTGTGCCGGACTGTCACAGTCCATTGATGCCGACGAATACGAACGCCGCGTCCGGGAAGGCACCATCGAAGAGGTGCTCTGTTTCCACGACCTACATGCCGGAGATGTCTTCCACATCCCTGCCGGACGGGTACACAGCATCGGTGCCGGGACGTTCCTCGCCGAGATTCAACAGACGAGCGACATCACCTACCGTATCTATGACTTCAACCGCCGCGACGACAACGGGAACCTGCGCGAGCTGCATACCGAGCTGGCAAAGGATGCCATCGACTACCGCGTACTCGCCGACTACCGTTCCCACTACACGCCGCACGCCAACGAACCGGTGGAACTGGTGACATCGCCCCAGTTTACCACCTCGCTCTACGACCTGACCGAACCGATGTGTTGCGACTATTCCGACCTGGACACCTTCATCATCTATGTCTGCACGGCCGGAGCAGCCACCCTGCATAGCGACGGAGACCATTCGCTGCCCATCAGCCAAGGCGAGACCGTACTCGTCCCTGCCTGTACACGCTGGGTGGACATACGGCCCGAAGGTCACGTCACCCTGCTGGAAAGCTGGACTTAACCCCAACCGGTCACAAGTCCGGACACAAATGACGCCGGTGAAACGAAGCCCCGTCCTCCTTTCGAGGCGCATCGGGCATCCGTTTCACCGGCGTCATTTGTTTGGGAAAAGACCGTTTCCCCCAGGGAGAATCACTCCTCCGTCATTGGCTCTCCATTCAGCTGCCTCCTGAATCCGGTCCAGAAGTCTTTGCCGAAAAGCAACCACGCAGCCGTCACGGCAAATGCCAGGAAGATGAAAGCCAGGACAATCACCTTACGGCTCACCCCCGACGGCTTCAACGGGACGGTTGCAGGCTCCACCACGGCAAATACCGGCTTCGCCTCCTGCACCTTCGCACGCGCCACCTGAAGCTGCGTTGCCACCTGACTGTAAACCTGATATGCCAGCTGCATGTCGTTCTGCAACCGCTCCTGGCGGGCACGCACACTCTGCAATATCAGGTTCTGGTTGGCATCCACATAGGCTGCATACTTCTGCTGAGCAGCATAGTATTCCCCCTGACGCTCCTTGTAGAGCTTCTCCAGGTAGTCACAATCCGCCTGTGCCTTGCGACTGCGGTAATCGATGATGTACTCCTGCAACTTGTGCGCCACGGTATCAGCCACCGTAGCCGCCACCACCGGGTCCTGAAAGGTGACCGACAGGGTGGTCTTGCCGGTCTTCTTGTCAACCTCCGCCAGGATGTTCCGACGCAGGTAGTCCACTTTCTCAGCCTGTTCCCTGGTCAGTCGGAAGGGGTCCAGTGTGTCGCCCTCCGCCTCCTCACCGGCAAACACCGCCTTCATGGCTGCGACAGCCTGCCCCGGCGCCACATAGCTCCACCACGGACGGCGTTGCTCATCCAGGTAAGCCACCAGCGTGGTGTCGAGTGCTCCGTCCTCATCCTCCACACGGACGTCGAACATCTCCAGCAGAAAGGGGGTCGAACCGACGATGTCGCCCGACAAGGCGGCACCCAACGCATCCTCCCCATCCATCTGCATGCCTCCCAACCCCACCATCGAAGCCAGTCCGGAAAGGTTACCGCCGACTTGTCCCGATTCAGGGGAAAGCGTCACGTTCACAGTATATTTCTTCGGGATGCTCAGAGCCACCACGCAGCCCAGCACCAGCCCCACTCCCATTGCCTTCAGCAACAAGCGGCGGCAGTTCCAGGCACGGCGCACCAGCCCCATCCAATCGATGACAATCACGTCGTCATCCGGCTGCACATCCGGTTCTCTGTATGTCTTCTCTTCTTTCATAGGTATCTCGTCCACTTCTCGTCTATTTATTCGAAATCAGGTTGGCTATCGTGGCTATGGTCATGGCTACCGTACTGAACGAACTGATGGTGCCCAGCACATTGGCGATGTTCTGCCGCTTCATCTTCGCAGGGACGATGATCTGACAACCCGGCTCTATCTGCTTCCGGCCCGAACCCTTCACCTTCGCTACCTGACCATTCATATAGACAATGAAGGCACTGCGCTTCTTCGCGTTGTTCGCATAGCCTCCCGCCTGGCTCAGGTAATCCTTGAACGACAGTCCCTCGGTGTAGGTCACCGTGTTCGGGAGCATCACTGCCCCGGCAATGCGCACCGTGTTGTCATACTCGGGCACTTCGAGCCGGTCGCCTTCACGGAGCACTACATCGGCATCTGCCCCCGGCTCGGCCAGTGCCGCCTCCAGGTCGATGCCCACAGTGAAGGTATCCTCCACACGGATGTTGAGCGAGTCGAGGTTCTGGATGCCTGTCTCCCGACGAATCATCTGGATGATGTCCGCCATACGTGCCTTCTCCTCTTCGTTGGCACGGCGCACCAGCTTCGCCCCTTTCACATAGGCAAAGCGCGTCACACCGCCCGCCTTCCGCACGAGGTCGCTCAGTCGCTCGTTCTTGCTGTTCAGGGTGTATGTCCCGCCATAGTTCACCTCGCCACCGATGCTCACATTCTGCTGCACGCTGTAGGCAGGACTGCGGCGCACGAACACCTGGTCGTAAGGCATGAGCACGAAACCCGGCTCACCGTCGACCACAAAGCCATCCTTCAGCGCAAAAGTATAGAGTCGGGCAATCTCGCCCGTCGCATCTTCCGCCGTCACGTCCTTGATGCGGCGCGACACATCGACCCGCACCAGACTCGCCGACTCCAGCAGTCCGCCTGCCTGAATCACCAGGTCTTCGAGCGTCATGTTGTCGGCGTAAGGGAACTCTCCCGGCTGTGCCACCTCGCCGGTGATGGTCACCGGTCCCCACTCCTGCAGGTCGTGTATGCTGGGGATGTAGAGGATGTCATTGCGACGCAAGGGGACGTCGGGGACGGTGTTCTCCATGATGCCCCGGATGTCGAGCTGCAGGACCTCGTGCGTCAGGTTCTCCCGTTCGCGGTAGAGCACGGCACGGTTGAGGAAGGCATCTCCCATCAGTCCTTCCGCCTTCGTGACCAGCTGACGGACGGTCTGTACCTCGGCACCCAGCTGATAGATGCCCGGACGATAGACAGCTCCGCGCACCTCCAGCTTGTTCTCGAAGCGATCGAGGATGGCATCCACCGTCAGCACATCACCGTCACGGAGCTGGAAGGCGGAATAGTCGCTGCGGTCTACCGTCGCCACCTGGTACTCCTTGCCGTTCTGTCTCACCACACGGACTGCCTGGGTGTAGGCATCGGCAGTGAAATCGCCGGCATAACGGAGCAGGGTAGCAAGCGACTCGTTCTTCTTCATCTCGTAGCGCATGGGGCGTTTCACCTTTCCGTTGACCTGCACCAGCACCTCGAAAGGCGGCACGAGCACCACATCGCCCTCTTGCAGACGGATGTCGTCCTGCGTCTTCCCCTTCATGATGAAGTCATACACATCGACCGTGGCAACCGTCTTGCCGCTGCGCACGAGCTGCACCCGCCGCAGACTTCCCAAGTCGTTCACGCCGCCGGCACGATAGAGCGCATGGAACACGGTGGAGAAGGACGACAGCGCATAGGTGCCGGGCTGCACGACTTCGCCCATGACGTTAATCTGTATGGTGCGCGTGTTGCCCAGCGTCAGCTTGATTTGCGAAGTCGGTGTCGAGCTGTCCACACCCGAATAAATCTTGTTGAGCTCCTTCTTCAGGTAGTCGTTCGCCTCATCGACGGTCATGCCGTTGAGGTAGACCAGTCCGATGTTCTGGATGTTGATGTATCCGTCGGGCGAAATCTTGCTGCGGATGCTGTTCTGGTTGGCTCCCCAGATGTCGATGATGACCTCATCGCCCGGTCCCAACCGGTAGTTGGGTGGAGTGGCAAGGTTGACGCTCGGCTCGAAAGTCAGGTTGCGGGTGTTGAAGATGTTCCGTCCGAACACATCGTTCACGGTCGGCTGTTCCGATTCCGGCTCCAGTGCCGTGGAGGCATCTTCCTTGACCTGTTCACGCAGACGGTCTTCCGCCTGAACCGTTCCCACCGTACTTTCGGCAGTCGGCTTCTGGTTCTCATAGAGTTTCTTCACACGTTCCGCCTGTTCGCGGGTCACTCCCCGACGTGCCAGCTCTGTAGCCAGCTGCCGTTGGTCCTTCCCCTGCTGCATCCCGTCCTTCACATACTGGAGGACTTGCTCGTCGCTCATTGCCTGTGCGAACGCTGCAGCTCCGCAAAAGAGGATGAGTGATAGGATTAAGAAGAGTTTTTGTTTTAGCATATTATGTGATTGAAGTTATAACTTGAATTTCACTGTTGCGATGCTTGCATGTGGATAAACAGTTCCATACGAATTATGGGAGGATTACATAAAAATAATAGGTCATTCAGAAGTACTTAATAAAAAGAGCCTATGCCATCTTATATATCGCACTATATTTTTCAGCCATTAAATCCGCATTATAATCCTGCAGGACATCTCTATGTGCCTCCTCAGATAAGGACACTCCATCAATCTCCCCATCGACAATCTTACGAATCATTGTTGCATAATCTTGTGCTTCATTACATATCACTCCATTGACTCCTGATTTTATAACATCCCTGTTGCCTATGACATCACTTACCAAACAGATTTTCTTTAGAAACATAGCCTCTAATAAAGAGATTGGGAGTCCTTCCCACAAGGATGGAAGGATAAAAATATCAGCATCACGTATCAACTCCAACACTTTCTCACGTTCTACCCATCCTGTAACCTTTATATTAGGGGATGTCAACTCTGATTGTAATTCTCCCCCTCCAATCCAGATAAATTGCATTTCAGGTAATAATGCTGCAATTTTATTAAAAAGTCGAGGATTCTTTTGGTACAAGATGCGCCCACTCGTACAGACTTTCGCAAGAGGCTTCCCTATAGATAGCGGACGCACAAACGGAAATAATTCATGTATATTTATTCCATTATTTACATAAGTGGCATTCTTTGAAAGCTTTATAGCCTCCTTATATTCTCCCTCGCTACAAGCAATCGTCTTACAGGGGCGTTGGGCTGAAATATATTCCATAAACCAATAGACATACCGCTTCAGTCTAGAAACATTTTGCATGAGAAACGAATAACCATGAGGAGTGTAAAAAGCTGGAATCCTTCTGATTGGCAATACCCATCTACCGATAAAACCCGAAGCTGAAGAATGGAAGTGAACGATGTCAGGTTTTATACGTCTATACATCTTATAAACATCCCAATAGGCTTTTGGATTTAGGACTGTCCCTATTGCACCATGAAACGACTCAATCCGAATCAAATGGATTCTCCGGTCAAACAACGTTTCAACATTGACCGGTGTCATTGGTCTCACTCCATATAAAATGTACACCTCATATTCTTCAACTTGGCATCTAGTTATATCCAAAAAGTAATTCAGAACCCCCGAAGCAAAAGGCTCTGCCACATGAAGAATTTTTTTCATTGATAATAAATTATAAAATAGAATCTATGAAACTCTTATATCCCAAAGCAGACTTCTTCCAAGAGAATCGACTGCAATTCCTGAGCCCTGCTTCCACACATCTTCGACGTAATTGTTCATCCTCCTGCAATGCATGAAGTTTATCTTCTAAGTCTTTATTACTTAAAGGATCAAAATAAAGCACACTATCCCCTAACACCTCTGGCAAACAACTCATATTAGAAGAAAGCACAGGGCAGCCACATGATTGAGCTTCCAACGGAGGAATACCAAAACCTTCATAAAATGAGGGGAATATAAAAGCCTTAGCCCTGTTATAATAATCTCTTAATTCTTCATCTGAGACTCGTCCTACAAATTTTATCGTTGGAACATGGGTATATTCAGATAAATCAAAACTATGGAATGAGGAAGATTTCAAATCACCTATAACATATAAAGACAAGCTTTCTCCTTGTTGATACAACTTCTTAAAGACGGATAATGGTAAAAGCGTATTCTTATTTTCCTTTACCGAAGACACCGTTAAAAAGAATTCCTCTCTTGGAATCTCCACTTTCTTTTGAAAAAAGAATGAACTGACCGCATTATAAGCAACCGAGCATCGGTCTCTGTCTAATTTGTAATATTGAGTGATTTCATCTTTTGAAAATTCACTGACAGTAAATATCTGCCTGGAAGTTTTTATTATGAGAGGAATTATTGTCCGATAGAACCATCGAAACTTTGTTGAGAAGGTATCAGGATATCTTATGAAGGTTATATCATGGATTGTAACTATCTTATTGTGATAACATACAGGAGCAGTGTTCCCCAAACATAACAACAATGGATTTCCATGTCGCTTCAAAAAAAGAAGCAAATCGATTTGCTCCCATAAATGTCCACTGCGTTTTCCTACAATCTCCACATTCAATTTCCTGGCAATATCAGTATGAATTATATTAGCTGGAGCTACAAACTTAATCCGTTCTCCATATAACTCTTTTAATTGCAAAGAAATTTCAATGCCATAACGTTGGACTCCTGTTAAAGGCTGTGTCAGGAACCTAGCATTTACATACAACATAATTAGCCTCTCTTTTAAATTGACATTTCTATTTTGTCCTAATCAGACATATACAAATCATATATTTTTGAAGGTACAATCTGCTGATTCCACACGTAATGCATATATTCCTGTCTCCCCATTGGAGCACAAAAACGACAAACCTGAATGAATATTGAAATATTAATAATTATCAAAACAGAGCCTTTCAATAAACTTCTAGGAAGACTATTTCTCAACGAATAAACAGCATTTGCTGCTATAAATATCAAAAATGGATCTAGAGATGCCGTATATCGTCCCAATAATTCCAAACCAGAACTAATAGAACGCAATACTAAATCTATAATAGCGAGATTATAAAATACAATCTCCTCTCTCGTCTTCTTACCTGAACCATAAAGGATATATAAGTAAAAGGGCAAACTAGTAAGAATATATATTACAGTGGACTTTTTCTCAATTGCTGCATTCTGCCCTTCTCCTGTCAACCAACCTTCAGCATTCATTGCATATCCGGAAAAACGTTCTATATTGGATAAATTCTCCAAAATTGGAGCAAAACGGGACATGAAAGAAGAACTAAAGAAAAAGATTAGTCCAAGGCTCACAAAGATTATAATCCAAGGCTTACATATCCGCCTTTTAAAAACAGTGATCAATAGAAATAATAATATTAATGGGAGCATCGCATAATGCGTAAAAAAAGAAAAAAGACTGAACACCAATGACACTAATTTTCTCTTATCCAAATAACACCTAAAAGCTATTAATAAGAAAGACAACCCCATATACCATCTTATCAAATTTATAGCCTTGGGGGCAACCCATACAATAAGGAATGGCAAAAGTATGTATATCAAATTCTTATAGGGTTTAAAGAAATAGAATAAAGAATAGACCAACAAAAAAGAACAAAATGCTATAACTATCGGATAAGGCATATTCAGACTTGCAAATATTCCCCAAATAAAACGGAAAAATGGCTCATGAGTCGTCTCTAGTCCATCTACCATATATTGATATTGATAATAGTAAGCACACCAATCAATATGTCTTCCCCAACGGAAGCCTTCTTCTATAGTAAATGCGATAATCGGGACACAAGCTATGCTCCAATATTTTCTAGAAGACTTTTGAGATGATATTTTTAAACTAAAGATGGCTACTATTGCCCACAACAAAAAATGGAGAAAAACGTACTGAATCGTAATCATCTCTAGCCAATATTATAAGTATATAAAGTACACACAGACTATCCCTTTAAATATCTTCTCAAAAGAAATAACATCAGATATCGAAAATAACCGGGCATTAATAATATAGTTTTCATAAGCAAACTATTCAAGGATACACATCGATAACCATTCAAAATTTCCTTATGATGAAATATGGACAACACTTGCCTTCTTTCTCTTTTTGTATTTTCATTATAAAAAACAGAACGAAGAGATTTAATCTTTACATATAGCAAAAAATGCCTCATAGAAGGCAACTTAGTGTGTACCAATCCATTCTGCAATAACAGTTGTCTATAAACAAAGTCCAGCTTATCATAAGCATATAGGATACTTTTATAATTCGGCAATTTGCGAGATAAAGTACCTCCATTGCCGATTCTATAATAATAACATCCACCAGCGCAGACATGGAACTGATTTATATGCAATAAATAGGTAAGATAGAATAAATGATCCTCATGATTGGAAATTGTTTCATCAAAATATATATTATGCTCTACAAGAAGACGTCTGTTATATAATTTTCCCCAAGGTGTACCATATACGAGTAAATTATCCAGCATGAAGCTTTCACTCCATTTATAATGCCCAGCTTCAAATTTAATGGGCCAAGCCTTAGACTTTTTCTCTGAAGACATCTTTGCTTGTACCACATTCAATACGTCATCTTGCGGATCTACACATAAAAAATCTAAATAATCATCCGATATCCAATCATCACTATCTAAAAAAGTAATCCATTCACCTAATGCCTGACCTAAACCATAATTTCTAGCACGACTAACTCCACCGTTTTTAAGATGATATACTTTTATTCTAGAATCTAACTTAGCATATTGCTTACATATTTCTAAGGATGTATCAGTGCTACCATCATCAACTAACAATAGTTCAAACCCTTGATAATGCTGAGCCAACACACTTTCTATACACTGCGCTAAAAACTTCTCGCTATTATATATTGGCACGATTATAGATATCTTCATAACAAATTAATCAAACTTTTTATAAGCAGTAAATATTCGCTTATAACCTTGTGATAGCCTGTGCTGGCATCCCTCTGGAAATATTTTCATCAAGCGTTTCAATAGATTTCTTACTTTCACCTTTATTCGTAAAATCTGAAAGCTTTTTCCATTGATTTCTGAATACTCTCGATACAACAATTCTGGATGTACAGAAGATAAGCCTTCTATACTCTCGAAAACAGCAATCGTATTACTTACCTGCTGAAAAACATATCCCTGTTTATACAAACGATAAAATAAATCATAGTCAGCAGCAATCCGATACTTACAATTGAATCCAATATTCTTCAGTAAGTTTGCCTTTACAAAGCATGATTGATGGCAAAATGGCATACGATGCTCTAAAATATATATTGGTTCTGCTCTATGTAAGTATCGACCAGAAGTCAATATATGCACTGTATCTCCATAAAGGACATCACACTGATAATCCATGCCTATAAAAAGACTACTTATGGTATTATTGAGAGCAAATAAATCTCCAGCATTCATAAAATTAATCCACTCTCCCGTTGCCTTCTGAATGCCTTTATTCATCGCATCATAAATCCCCTTATCCGGTTCACTCACCCAATAGGCTATACGCTCCTCATACTTCTTGATGATATCGATCGTCCCATCCGTGCTACCCCCATCGATGATGATATACTCGATATTCGGATACGTCTGATTAACAACAGAGAGGATGGTATCTTCTATATGTTGTACGTCATTGAAGACGACGGTCACTACGGTGATTAATGGGTTATCTATCTGCTCCATACTTCTTTTCATAGCCAATAAATTCATCGATATTATTGAATAATTCCCAATTGTCACGCAACCATTCTATATCCCGGTTCCACCATTGAGAGTTCAACAACACCTGAATCGTGTCTTCATCATATCTATATTTCAACACTCTTGCCGGAACTCCTCCCACTATTGCATAAGGTGGAACATCTTTCGTCACCACTGCACCTGCTAAAACGACTGCACCATCATGGATTGTCACACCTGAAATGATAGAGACACGTGCGCCTATCCAACAATCGTTTCCAATGGCAACAGCAGTTCCACTCGCTGTATATCTGAATTCCTCAATACATTGTCTGGTTGCAAACGTATCCCCGGTTTGTTTCGCCAATGAAAAAAACATGGGCGAAGTCGAAACGAACGGAGATGTATAGGGATGTGTGCCTGTGATAACCCGGGTGTAAGCTCCAATAGAAGTAAACCGCCCAACTTTACCTTCGATATACGAATGTTCAGCCACATATGTTCCACACCCCATATTCCCTACGAAAATGCTATGCGGATAAATCTTATTATACCCTTCAAACGTGGAACGTATTCCTATCTCTGAAGAACAGCTAAAAGAAACCTTCCTGCCATTTTTTATCCTATGATAGAAATACTTGATGATTCTCTTTAACAAACGAAACATAAACCTATGTATGATGGTAGATAGAAAATAAGTATTGGAATTCTATTGTAACCAAATACCATTTGCCTTCTGCTCTAAAATCTTCCGAATTTGAAGAGTAAAGACAAAGCAATAAATGCAATTAATCACTGTCATAGAATAGACTACACCTGATGCCCCTATATATTTTCCTAAAAACAAAGACAACGGTATATGCGCAACTAGGCCTATTAAAACAACGTAGGTCTGAAGCTTAACCGCTCCAATCCCATTTATCAATAAAACCTGCAAACTCCCCCATGAACTCACCGCCATGTATAAAGCCACAGCCAGAGTCATCGAATGCGGAATAACAGCTTTTTCTCCAATCCATATCCGATAGATAACAGGAGAAACGATCAACATAACAATCAGTAATAACACAGAAGCATAGTAGATATAAGTCATCTTCTTATAAATATTCCGCATCCACCCATAATCCTTCTTCGTATACGCATCGGTAAAAGCCGGCCACAAAGGAGATAGAATAATCGTGTACAACATCATGGCTACACTCATGTATTTATAGGCTATATTATAAGAAGTCACATCATTAGGCCCGGATACATTCGATATCAGAATATTGGTACATTGATACAAAACGACAACCTGTATCTGAATAAAGAAGAACTTGAATCCCAAGTTCCACAAGTCCCTTATATAGCGCTTGTCTATACATCTGATATTCGGAGCTACTTCCCTGAATTTGCGATGAAAAAGAATGAATGAGGCTATGACAACAACTACGACAGGCATCACCGAAATAGCTAAAGCCAAATAAACCAAAGACGGAGGGCATGTCTTAGTCATTACATAAATAATCAACAGGGCAAGGAAATTACCTATTACAGGAAACACAGAAGCAAGAGCCACTTTCTGATAGGCCGATACGACTGCCGTCAAGACATTGACAATCATCTGCAAGCAAAAACAGACCACCAACACATAAAGCACTTTCGTGACTTCCTCATTATACATTTCCTTTATATTCAGAAACTTTGCCCAATTGACATAAGGCAAACCAATCAACAACACAACGCATAGAGGAATGAATATCAGCACCATCATAAAATAAGTGGTTGAGACTAATGACTTGCCTCTTTGAAAATCCCCTAGCGCCAAAGCTTCTGCCAGTTTATTCTTTAAGCCTAATGTAAAGCCTACATCCAGAAATCCCAACCAAACAATGATGGACGACAGTGTCATCCATATCCCGTACAATTCAGAAGATACATAGCCCAATGTCATTGGGACTAACATCAAGGATATCAAGATGCTGAATCCCTTAATAACTAAGGAGCCAACAATATTCTTTTTTACTGCAACGGTACGTTGATTACCTGAAAAAAAAGTTTTAATGGTTTGTATTCCTTTAAAATGATTCACCATACCATTCTCCGCCAGTCCCATTCCCCGTTGCACCCACACAGACACAACGGGGAGGACTGTTCTAATCAAACTTTAACTATGCGGTCTATATTTAGTTTTTGAATTTGCCGATGCACTTGAAAGCCTATTCTACCCCCTCACACCAGGTCCAGCTCACCTTCAGCAGGGCAGCACTGCCACTCACACGCACAGCGATGTAATGGCGTCCGCCGAAACGGACAAAGTCGCCCTCCATGCCCTGAAGCGGACCCGGCTTCACCACACGCACACGGGTGAACTTCTTCTCCCGGAGCTGCTCCGGGTCTATAAAGCGGGTCCCCGTCAGACGCGGGTCACAGGCACGCATGAAAATCTCCATCTCGCGATGGGAGATGGTGGCATAGTCCAACCCCTCGCGTTCGCGCTTCAGGAAGTGGAACTCCACAGGACAACGGCGCATCAGGTCGATGCACCACTGACGGTCGTAAACATGATGGATGAACACGAGGTTGTGAATGGCAGGGACCAACCGACGGGAACACTCCACACCGTCAGTCTTCGCATCTGCCAGCTCGTATTTGAACGGAAGAAAATGCTCTATCCCGGCATCCCGCAGGAAATCTGCCAGGTGGAGCTCTTTATTATATAAGGTACGCACAGGCAACCATTCGCAAGTCGCCGGGTCGTCAGTAGCCATAAAATAAAACAGGGGGATTCATTGTGCAACTTCCCGTCTCTCTCCCTTGCATCTTCATACAATGATAACTCCCCGCCAATCATCCAGAAATCAACGGGTCAGCCTTACACTCTCTCATTCTTAAGATGCAAGCACGCGCAGCACAGATACTTCCGTCTAGCACCTACCGGGGTGCCACAGCCGCAACGATGGGCGGGATTGCGCGGCAAAGATACGGAGTAAATATAAGAAATAAGACTGTTTGTATGTTAAATTACTTAAGAGATGCAGTACAAGGGAAAGCAACGAGCACTATTAGTTTCATGAAATCGCACAAAAGCTGCAAATTTTCAATACTAATATTAGTTTAATACGAAAGTTCCAATTACTTTTGTCAAAAACAAAAGAACTATGATAGCAGAGATTAAGTTCAAAAACCTCTTTTCGTTCAGGGATGAGACCGTATTGAGCTTCGAGGCTGACAAGAGCAAAGACATGGAAGCCTATCATGTAATAGAGCTGGACAAAAATGTCAGACTCTTAAAAATCGCCGTAGTCTATGGAGCAAATGCTTCCGGCAAAAGCAACATCATCAAAATCTGTGACTTCCTGAAATCATTCATCACCTATACCCCTCTAAACAAGGCTGAACAGATACCGGTGCTCCCCTTCCTCCTGAATTCAGACAACCGGAAGCTCCTGTCCGAATATTCCATTTCATTCTACCTGACAACAGACAGAAAAACCACCCGTTATGTCTATTCCGTTGCTTTGGACCACACACATGTGGCAAAAGAGACACTGGCCTATTACCCCAGCCAACAGCCTGCTACCATCTTTGAAAGAAGTACGGAGAACGGCGTGTCTGTCATCAGATTCGGACAACGAATCAAAGCTACACAAGCCGTCAAAGAAGAGATAACCCTGAAATGCCTGCAAAACATGTCTGTGTTTGCTGCCTACATGCAGGTAAATACCCACCTTGCGGAATTGGAAACCGTACTTCAGTATCTGACAAGACGGATCATGCCTGCCGTCGTTCCGACCTCACCACTGAACCGGTATGCGGAAGAATCGATTAAGGATGAATCGGCGAAAGAGTATATACTGAGATACTTGCAGGAAGCCGATTTCAACATCTCCAACATTAGCTCCAAAGAGCAGAAGACAAAAAGAGGTACGGTCAATGCCACCATCTATCAGCATCAGGTCTTTTCAGACGATGGGGCATCCGATTTTTATGAATTTCCGGAGATGTTTGAGTCAGATGGCACCATCCGAACTTTCGGACTGGCAGCCCAAGTGCAAAAGGCCCTTGAAAACAATGCTTTCCTTGCTGTCGATGAGATTGAATCCTCCCTACATCCCAAGCTCATCGAATACATCATCGAACGCTTCCTGAAAGAATCCGAACAAGCACAACTGTTGCTCACCACACATTATGACGGTCTGTTGGAGGAGGACGATTTGCTTCGGAAAGACACCATCTGGTTTACGGAAAAAAATACAGACGGCTCCAGTGCCCTTTATCCTTTGACAGATTTCAAGGGACTGAACCGGATCAGTTCTCTCCGGAAAGCCTATAAATTCGGTAAATTCGGTGCAGTCCCTAACTTATAATCAACCAGTCTCATGAGAAAAGCCAGCAAACACACTGCCACCCGACAAGTCATTCATGTTGTAGGTGAAGTACTGACGGAGTTGTTCTATTTCAGCCACCTGAAGAAACTACTTGGTTATAGATACTCCATCTCCCCCACGCCTGTTCGAGAACAACAGTATCGAGAAGATTGAGAAGAAAATCAAGGAGCTGCTTGATGAAGATGTTTTTGTCATCTGTGTTTTTGATGCCGATGTCAGCAGACGCTCTGAGGCAGAAAACAAAAAGATGGTAGCACTCAAAAACAAATATGAAAAGAATAAAAATGTGATTCTATGCGACAGCCTGCAGTCCATAGAATACTGGTTCTTACTGCACTTTGAAGATACGTGTCGCCATTTCAAGGATTCAGCAGCAACAGAAAAGGCTTTGAAACACTATCTACCTGCATACGACAAGACACGCAAATATCTTGAAAAAGACAAATGGGTCAGAGACATGCTTGCAGACGAAAAGATGAACAAGGCATGTGAATTGGCTGAGAAATATAGAGGTCGTGATTCCTATAGCGAGATTTATAAAGCAATCAGGAAAGTAAGTGAACCGGCAGCTGACTAAAAACAAATACACGAGTGCCTGGCCTCCGGCAGCCCAACCTACCTCTCCTGCAAACATTTCACCGAACAGAAAGAAAGCAAAACGGAAGATTTGCTTGACAGATTTAGCTCTATTGCCATTTCCAGCTAACGTGTATTTTTGAAAAACGGAGCAAAGTAGGTTATTTTAAGAATAAACATACGTTTCCTGACGCATAAACATTCCATTCAAGGCTCAAAGTTGCATGTTTATTCACGCAAACAATATTGTTTGACTCGTCAAACACAAGTGTTTCATCCGTCAAACAATATTGTTTGGCAAGTGAAACAATATTGTTTCGCGATTCGAACATTTGTTTTTGCTGACAAACAACAATAATAAACCGAATTTTACATTCATTTACTTCCAGTTTGCTTGTCATACGCCCATTTTCCCAACTATGAATGTGCTCATAGGAACCACCTTTCATCTGACGAAAAGAACATAACAAGTGCACAACGCCTACTCCATTGACAAGACAATCGCCCAATCTTCATCATTGTGTGTTTTGCGAATCGCCTGAGAATGCCCTCCAAATCCACCGCCACGTATTTTGCTCCGAAAGAAGCCCGTCTGGAGCGATTCGTTTGACAAAAAGACAAAATGGACGGGAGAATGACAATTTGATAGAAAGGGGTGTAAAAAGAGAACCTAACCAGGAGCCACACTATACCTTATTATATTATGAAGACCGGGCGAGCAGACCGCTTGCCCCTACATTTGCCCCTGAATCGGATAGCTACGAAACACTCCCCGCATCCAGTGTGAACGCAAGAATGAACGCAAACGGTGCATTTCGCTTTCCGGAGTCTGCAACAAGGACTACCTTTACAAAGTGATTCAATGACGGACGCACATCCCGGGAACGGACGGAAAAGAACCACGGAAGAAATCACGAACGTCTAACTCAAATCAACAACAAATCACATGGCTCTAATCTACAAGGTAAAACAAGCGAGCAAGGCAACGAAGGAAGGCAAGAAGCTCTACCATCCGTCCATCATCAGCATGGGAATCGTAACCACTGCCCAACTGGCAAAAGAAATCGCGGAGTATTCTTCGCTCACGGCAGGTGACGTCAAAAGCACCATCGCCAACCTCATCACCGTCATGCGGAAGCATCTGGTTGCCTCCGAAGTGGTGGAACTCGACGGTATCGGGACTTTCCGGATTCGGCTGAGGTCGCAAGGCAATGGGGCGGAGACCCCGGATGAGGTCTTTCCCCAACAGTCTGTCCCCAGACTCTATTTCCGTACGGCTGCCAAACGCAGCACCACCCGTAGCACCGCACTGTGGGCACTACTCGAGAACTTGAGATACCGACACATCGACCAACTACAGGGCAGTACGACCCCTCAAGCCTTCCCGGAATCGGATAGGGAGAAGAAGGAAGAGGCGAATCAAGACTTCTGAGAAACGGTCTCAGACCCGAATCGCACAATAATCTGACAGCAAAAGACACCGGAGCATGCAGGCCCTCTGCATACGCGGTGTCTTTGCATATCATCCCCCCTCTTTTGTAGTAAACCGACAGGCACAATGAATATCTTTCCTTTTTTGAAGGAAAAAATCAGAGAATATTTCCTTCAAAAAAGGAAAGATTCTCTATTTTTGTCCTTACAAAAAGGAAACATCATGAGAAAGGACGTCATCAAATCGCTCATTGCCCTCAAGCAAGAGGAAATCCCGTTCAGCATCATCGAACGGGACACGGCCCTGCCCATTGACCGGAAAAAGATTATCACAGTGCCCGGCGTGCGACGTTGCGGCAAATCGACCAGGATGGAAATTGCCATCAATCATCTGGTAAAAGAAGGAGTCTCTCCCAAAAAAATCCTATGGCTAGGCTTCGATGATGAACGCCTGAAGAGCATGGAGGCGGAAGAGCTGGACCAGGTCATCACAGCATATATGGAAATGTATCCCGACATACCCATCAAAGAGGCTTACCTGTTTTTCGATGAAATCCAGCTCATCAAGGATTGGGAGTATTTTGTCCTGCGTGTCTACAAGTCCTATTGCAAGAACATCTATATCTGCGGAAGCAACGCCACCATGCTTTCCAGTGAACTGAAATCTGTCTTAAGAGGATATCCACTGGAATATGAGACATATCCCCTCTCTTTCACCGAATTCTGCCGTTTCAGAGGCATCAGCACCCAGTGTTTCCTGGAGCAGGACAAGGCACGACTGAAAACGACATTCGACCAGTACAACCGCAGCAGCTCTTTTCCGGAAATCGTACTCACGACGTCCAAAATCGAACAGTTGAAACTGCTCCACGGCTATTTCGATGCCATGATTCTACGCGACCTGGCCGAACACTACCACATCACTAATACCGGGATACTCCGTTACTTCGTCAAACGTATCATGGCAAACTTGACCAAACCGACTTCCATCAATGCCATCTATAACGACATCAAATCGCAAGGTCTCAAAATAAGCAAGGATGAACTCTACCTGTGGGGTGACTATGTCTGCAACATATTCCTGTTCCTGAGAATCCCCAAATACGACCGGTCGCTGGTCAGAGAACGGAAGTCGCTGGACAAATACTACTGTATCGACAACGGATTACGCAGCGCCGTGCTCATGCCTCAGAGCAACGACGACGGAAAGAACCTTGAAAACACCGTTTTCCTGCAATTGCAACGCCAGAAGTTACCGACCGACAAGATATCCTATTTCCAGGGGAAAGGAGAATGCGACTTTGTGCTCCAACGTGAGGACAAGGTGATTCAGCTCATACAGGTCACCTGGAGTATGAGTGACCGTGAAACACGGGAACGGGAGATAAAAGGATTACTCGAAGCATCTGCCGACACCGGATGCAACGAACTGCTGATCATTACACACGACGAGGAGTCCTCCCTTGAACAGGATAGCAAACATATCCGGGTGGTGCCTGCCTGGCAATGGCTCCTGAATTAAGCAGGAAACTCCTGCCTGCCAAGCAACTGTCAGTCCTCCCTGATGAACCTCTGTTCCCTGGTGACCCGACAACGCTCCGCCTCCGATTGTCAAAAATCAGAGCAAAGTTTCCGAAAGGCATTTGAGTTAAAAGCGTTAATAATCTTAGTTTTTTCTCAAAAAAGGGAGTGCAGACTTTCGCTTATTAAGGAATAAGCTGTATCTTTGGGCGTTTTTGAATTTAGTATAAACGTCTAATAACATGAAATTATGGAAAAAACACTGGTCATATTGAAACCATGCACGCTGCAACGCGGATTGGTAGGTGAAATCACCAACCGGTTTGAACGCAAGGGCTTGCGTCTGGCAGGCATGAAAATGATACAACTAACAGACGAGATACTAAATCAACACTACGCGCACCTGAGTGCAAAACCGTTTTTTCAGCGGGTGAAAGACTCGATGATGGTGACTCCTGTGATTGTGTGCTGCTATGAAGGCGTCGATGCCGTGCAGACCGTACGCGCAATGGCAGGTGTGACGAATGGTCGTTTGGCTGCCCCCGGAACCATTCGAGGTGACTACTCGATGAGCTTCCAGGAAAACATTGTCCACACCTCAGATTCCCCTGAAAACGCGGAGATTGAGTTAAACCGTTTTTTTAAACCAGAAGAAATATTCGAATACAAACAGGCTACCTTCGGGTACCTGTATGCAAACGACGAGTACTAAAAGTTTTTTAGAGGAATGATATTAAGGACTATCAGAACTGCAACTGTGGCGCTCTTGGCAATGGTCGGTGTGACAGCCTCCGCACAAGACCTGCTCGCAAGCCAAGCGCCCATCGACAAGAAAATGCGGGCAATCGACTCAGTGGCTCTCCAACGCCAGATCCAAAAGGAGAAAATGGAATACCCGGGCTTTGCCCTGTATCCGAACTGGACAAACGAGCGCGTTCATGTGTATGGCAACGTTGCCATGCCCGACTCGTTCACCATCGACCTGAAGGGTTTCTGCATGCCCACTGACAACCGTAAGATAACCTCCAAGTATGGTCCCCGCCGCCGACGCATGCACAAAGGGGTGGACGTAAAAGTCTACATCGGCGACACCATCCGCTCGGCTTTTGACGGAAAGGTACGCGTGGTGCAATATGAACGTCGCGGTTATGGCAAATACGTGGTCATTCGTCACGACAACGGGTTGGAGACCATCTACGGACACTTGTCGAAGCAGCTGGTAGGTGAAAACCAGATAGTCAAAGCGGGAGAACCCATCGGACTGGGTGGAAACACCGGACGTTCCACGGGGTCACACCTCCACTTCGAGACCCGCTTCCTCGGACAGGACATCGACCCGACGAGAATGTTTGACTTCCCCAATCAGGATATTGTTGCAGACACTTATACCTACTACAAACCGGGCAGCCGGAAAGGAAGCAAGACAGAAGGTAGCAACAGCAGTTCGGAAATCCGCTATTATCGTGTACGGAAGGGCGACACGCTGTCGAAGATTGCTGCACGTCAAGGTGTCTCCGTACGCCGCTTGTGTCAGCTGAACGGCATCACGACCCGTACGACACTGCGCATCGGACAAGTGCTGCGCTTCTCCTGACAAGACCCGGGGATAGAACCTCGTATTTAAGTCAACTGATAGACATAGACAACGCGGATGACGCGGACTTCTCTTCATCGCCACACCCGGGATGAATGAGTATCCCCGTGTCATCCGCGTTGTCTGTATCCGGATGGGGACAACACAACCTTCCGTCCGCCAACCATTCCTTCCCTTAACTGACGCATTGGACCATGAACATCTTTCGTCTGCTTGCCTGGGGCATCATCTGGAGCCTGGGCATGACCACCAGTCCGGCACAGACCAACCGTTTCCGGGTGATGGAGTACAACACAGAGAACCTCTTTGACTGCCGACACGACACCCTGAAGGACGACCTCGCCTACCTGCCGGAAGCCACACGACACTGGACTCCCTATCGCCTCCACAACAAACTGCTGAAGCTGGGACGTCTGATAGCCGCCGTCGGCAAAGAACAGGCACCGGACCTCATCGCCCTGTGCGAGGTGGAAAACGACTCCGTGCTCATCAAACTGACCCAACATACTCCCCTGAGAACATTGGACTACCGCTTCATCATCACCCATTCGCCCGACGAACGGGGCATCGACGTCGCCCTGCTCTACCAACGGGCACGCTTCAGGGTCCTGTCACACCACAGCATCCCCGTCCCTTTGCCTTCCGGTGAAAGACCGACGCGTGACCTGCTCCACGTGAGCGGACGCATTGCCACCGGGGACACCCTCGACGTGATTGTCTGCCACCTGCCTTCACGCATCACAGGGGCACGACGGGGCAGACTGCGACGGCAACGGGCAGCAGAGGTTCTGAAGAGGTGTTGTGACTCACTGATGCACGTCCGTCGGGAACCGCGTCTGCTGGTAACCGGCGACTTCAACGACATACCGGAGGGAGACGTCGTGCAGGGAGTGATGCAGGCAGGAGCGCCGGACAACACACCCTCACCTCACCGCCTCTACAACCTGATGGCAGGGAAACGTCCGGGGACCTACCGCTACCGGGGTGAGTGGAGCACCATCGACCACCTGCTGGTCTCCGGGTTATTGCTGGACGAAAACGCAGGCTTCCACACCCGCAGCGATGCAGCCACCATCGTGACCTTCCCCTATCTGCTCGAAAGGGAAAAGCGATACGGCGGGCTCCGTCCTGCACGAACCTACAACGGCATGCGTTACAACGGCGGCTACAGCGACCATTTGCCCATCCGGGCAGACTTCTTCCTGCCGCAATGAGACGGAGACAGCCGTTTTTCGTTCCTGTCCGGAAGCTCTTCTACAGAATAGATGGGCTTTTCAGCGAGATTGTGTATCTTTGTGCACGCTAGACATAAATGAACTTATGAACGATACGAATCAGCAATTCCAACAGGTCATGACGGTGTGTCGCGACCTTTTTGCCAAGAAGCTGCATGACTACGGCGCGGCATGGCGCATCATGCGTCCCTCCTCCGTGACCGACCAGATACTTATCAAGGCGAACCGCATACGCAGTCTGGAAATCAAAGGGGTATCCCTGGTGGGCGAAGGCATCCGCCCGGAGTTTATCGGCATTGTCAACTATGGCATCATCGGTCTGATACAGCTTGAGCTGGGTTACTGCGACCGTGACGACCTGAGCACCGACCGGGCACTGGAACTGTACGACAAGTATGCCAAGGCGGCACTTGACCTGATGATCGCCAAGAACCACGACTACGATGAAGCATGGCGCAGCATGCGCATCACGTCCTATACCGACCTCATCCTGATGAAGATTTACCGCACGAAGCAGATTGAGTCCTTGTCGGGACAGACCCTGGTGTCGGAAGGCATCGATGCCAACTACATGGACATGATAAACTATTCGGTATTCGCACTCATCAAGCTTGACTATGGAGAGTAAGACAATGCATCGTGCCAACGTGGTGTGGACCAACTTCTGCCGGTTTGCCTTGGGCATCGTGTTCATCTTCTCCGGCTTTGTCAAGGCGGACGATCCCTATGGCATGGTCTACAAGCTTCAGGACTATTTCGTGGCATTCGGATGGACCGACTTCATGCCTTCCTTCATGCCCCTCTTCCTGTCGTGCCTGCTTGCTGTCTTCGAGTTCACGCTGGGTGTCTATCTCTTCTTCGGAATCCGCAAGAGGCTGACCTCCATCGCTGTAGCGTTGGTGATGCTGGTCATGACGCCTTTCACACTCTACCTCGCCATCGCCAATCCGGTGTCAGACTGCGGCTGCTTCGGCGACGCACTGAAGCTGACCAACTGGGAAACCTTCTGGAAGAACATCGTGCTGCTGGTGTTCGCCCTGTGGCTGTTCAAGCACTACCGGCTGGTGGTGAAGTTCATCAGCAAGAAGAACCAATGGATTATCTCCATGTACGGCATCCTCTACAGCGTTGCCATCGTGTCCTACTGCATCTTCTACCTGCCCATCTTCGACTTCCGTCCGTACTACATCGGTGCGAACATCAAGGAACAGATGAGCATCCCTGAAGGCGAGGAGCCTCCGGTCTATGACACCACGTTCATCCTGGAAAAGGACGGCGTGCAGAAGGAATTCACACTGGACAATTACCCCGACAGCACCTGGACGTTCGTCGACAGCCGCCTCCACCTGGTGAAGGAGGGCTACGTGCCGCCGATTGCCGACTTCTCCCTGCGCCTTTATGATACGGGGGACGAGGTGACGGACTTCATCCTGAGCGAACCGGGATACACGTTCCTCCTGATTTCCCCATCACTGGGAGATGCCGACGACGGTTCGATAGACCTCATCAACGAGATTTATGACTACAGCATGGAGAACGGTTACCCCTTCTACTGTGTGACCCCTTCGCCGGAAGAGGAAGTGGAACAGTGGAAGGACCGCACCGGGGCTGAATATCCGTACCTGATCGGTGATGAAACCGTACTGAAGACCGTCGTGCGTTCCAACCCGGGACTGGTGCTGCTCAAGGAAGGTACCATCATCAACAAATGGAGCTTCCAGAACCTGCCCGACGAGTATGCGCTCAACGGACGGCTGGAGGAGATTCCGCTGGGACAAATCCAACAGATGCCCCTCACCCACCGTGTGGGCATCGTGTTCCTCTGGTTCATTGTGCCGCTGGCGGTATTCACCCTGCTCGACAACTGGTATCACCTCTACCAGGCACGCAAGAACCGACGGGCACAGGGCGCCTGATAAACCCGAATTATCAACTTTAGTTTAATTACATACAAATCATCATGAGAAAGAACATCGTAGCAGGCAACTGGAAAATGAACAAGAACCTGCAAGAAGGTATTGCTTTGGCAAAAGAACTGAACGAGGCTCTGGCAGCCGATAAACCCAACTGCGACGTGATCATCTGCACGCCGTTCATCCACCTGGCTTCCGTCACTCCGTTGGTTGACTCCAAGGTTATCGGTGTAGGTGCCGAGAACTGCGCAGACAAGGCTTCGGGTGCTTACACAGGTGAAGTTTCGGCTGAAATGGTCGCATCCACCGGTGCTCAATATGTCATCCTGGGTCACTCTGAGCGCCGTGCATACTACCACGAGACCATAGAAATCCTGACCGAGAAAGTGAAGCTGGCTCTTGCCAACAACCTGAAGCCTATCTTCTGCATCGGTGAGGTGCTCGAAGAGCGTGAAGCCAACAAGCAGAACGAAGTGGTGGCTGCCCAGCTGGCTTCTGTCTTCTCCCTTTCAGCTGAAGACTTCTCGAAAATCATCCTTGCTTACGAACCGGTATGGGCCATCGGCACCGGTAAGACGGCTACTCCCGAACAGGCACAGGAAATCCATGCCTACATCCGCTCACTCGTAGCTGAGAAATATGGCAAGGAAGTGGCAGACAACACGTCTATCCTCTATGGCGGCAGCTGCAAGCCTTCGAATGCCAAGGAACTTTTTGCCAATCCCGACGTGGATGGCGGCCTCATCGGCGGTGCATCATTGAAGGTTGCCGACTTCAAAGGCATCATCGACGCATTCAAATAACATCAGTTGACCAGTTGGCGAGTGAACGGGAATTGACAAGGAGTCAGCCTGTTCACTTGCCGACTCAACTAACACCTAACCTCTCCTCCTATGAGACTGATCACTTTACTGATGTTCGCCTTTGTCAGCCTGGCAACATGGGCACAGAAGGACATCGTGTCGGCTTTGACTGAAAAGAAAGCCGGCGAAGGTACCGTAGTCATCCACCAGGACCTCCGGCTGAATGCCTTGTTGCAGGAAGGAATCAACACGACGTTGAACAGCGACGGCGAACGAGTGGCAAAAACTGCCGGATTCCGAGTACAGGTATATGCCGGCAACAACTCGCGCCAGGCACGTAGCGAGGCTAACCTGATGGCAACCAGAGTACGCACTTCATTCCCCGAACTGCAGGTCTATACCCACTTCGTCAATCCGCGCTGGCTCTGCCAGGTGGGCGACTTCCGCAGCATTGAAGAGGCCGACGTAGTGATGCGCAAGCTCAAGGCGACCGGCGACTTCAAGGAGGTATCCATCGTGCGTGCACAAATAAACATTACGTATTGATGAACGAAGAACTACAAGCATTTGCCAGTCCCGAGCGTATCGAAGCACTGAAAGGTTGTTACCGGGAGGTGCTTACCTTACTGGGTGAAGACACTGAACGCGAAGGACTGCTCAAAACGCCCGAACGTGTGGCAAAAGCCATGCTCACACTGACCCGGGGCTACCACATGGACGCACGAGAAGTGCTCCTGTCGGCGAAGTTTAAAGAAGACTACAGACAGATGGTCATCGTGAAAGACATCGACTTCTTTTCGCTCTGCGAACACCACATGCTGCCCTTCTTTGGCAAGGCACACGTGGCTTATATCCCGAACGGATACATCACGGGACTGAGCAAGATAGCCCGTGTGGTCGACATCTTCTCCCACCGTCTGCAAGTGCAGGAACGCATGACCCTGCAAATCAAAGAGTGTATCCAGGAAGCTCTCAATCCGTTGGGAGTCATGGTGGTAGTTGAAGCAAAGCACATGTGCATGCAGATGCGTGGAGTGGAGAAACAGAACTCCATCACGACCACTTCCGACTTCACCGGAGCTTTCAACCAGGCCAAGACCCGCGAGGAGTTCATGAACCTGATCAAACACGACTGAACAGTCGGAGACGCGTCATCTGAAGTTGTGTCGCCACAATTCGCTTTCTGAGGGCATTCAACCCGATGAGGATGGAAAAAGGCACGGAAACACAAAGAGGATTCTTACCTGAAACAGTCAGGATAGTCCTTCTGTGCTTCCGTGCCTTTTATAATTCTGGAAACCGATTCATTCCTTCTTCGAAACCGGCTCCTTCTCTTCCGTCACCAGATCGCCGATGAAGTCGATGGACTGCTTCCGTTGCATGTTGACACGGATGTTGGATGCACCATTATCGTACACATCGACATGGAAGGTGTAATAGTCTTCACGGGTACGGGCAGAAAACTCAATCTCGTAATTGCCCTTCTTGCCCAGCTTCTGTTCATAATCCAGTACCTCGGCTTCAAAGTTCAGTCCCTCGCCTCCCCCGTAAGGGATGGAGTAGGCACGTCCATAATAAGGCAAATAGGAAAAGACGGAGTCATTTCTGACCGTGAGGGAATAGTAAGGCGACAACTGTATGCTATGTCCACCCTGTGTCAAGGCTGAACGGACTTCGATTTCAAAATCCTTCGCCTCCATACGCTCTTTCACCATCTGTGCGCGTTCCTGCTTCTTCTCAGTCTTGCTTTGTGCCGACAGAGATACGGGGATGGCCGACAACGCCAGGCACCATCCCGCCCATAACAACAGTTTCTTTTTCATAGGCTCATTGTGTTAGATGGTTTATCGCCTCAAAAATAGGGAGAAAGTACATACATCCGCACAAAGGAAGGCACTCATTTAGCTTATTTTAGTTCGCCGTTCCTGCGTGTCCGGTCTCCTTAGCGTTTTTTCAGAAGCGGACGGCAACGAATGGTTCCGTCAATAGGCATTGGCTTCGCCACGGATGGCGTTGCGTACGGTCATGTAGATGATGCGCAGGTCGAGCCAGAACGACCAGTTCTCCACATACCAGATGTCCTTACGGATGCGGTCTTCCATCTGATAGAGTTCCTTGGTCTCGCCACGGCAACCGTTCACCTGTGCCCAACCGGTAATGCCCGGCTTCAGCAAATGGCGCACCATGTATTTGTTTATCAATGCAGAATATTCCTCGGTATGTTTGAGCATGTGCGGACGAGGACCGACTACCGACATGTCTCCCAGGAGTACATTGATGAACTGCGGCAACTCATCGATGCTGCTCTTGCGAAGGAAATTGCCAAACTTCGTCTTGCGGGGGTCATCCTTGGTCGCCTGGAGCCTGTCGGCATCCTTGTTGACCTTCATGCTGCGGAACTTGTAGCAGTAGAACTCCTTTCCGTTCAGCCCGTTCCGTTTCTGCTTGAAGAAAACAGGACCGGGAGAGGTGATTTTGGTCACAATGGCAACAAAGAGATAGATGAACGGGAAGAGCGTACAGAGGAACGTCAGCGAAAACACAATGTCAAACAGACGCTTCACAAAGCGGTTGATGGGCTGGCGCAAGGGCTCTTCACGCATATACAGCACGGGGACATCTCCCATCAGCGTCATACGCATCGTACGGCGCAGGTAATTGCGTACGTTGGGAACACTGCAAAAACGGATCAGGTGGTTCTCACAATAGTTGATCAGCTCCATAATCTCCGACGCACGAACCGAAGGCAGGCAACAGTAGAGCCGTGGCGGAGCTGTCGGCGAAATGGGCATGTTGCGCAGATAGGGAATCACCTCGTTCACCTTCCCCAGATAGGGCAAGGGGAAGTGCTCGACCGGCTGGTCGTCAAAGTATCCCAGGATGCGGTAACCGGTCGAAGGGTCGTTCATCATCTCGCCATAAAGGTCAAGCATGTTCAATCCGCTGCCGACAAAAATCACACTGCGGAGATTGCGTCCCAACCGACGGTAACGTCGGATAAAATAGCGGGCAACCAGACGGCCCACCAGGATACCCACCCACAATGCCGGATAGAACGTGAAAACCCATGCCCACGAAAAGAGATGCCCCTCCAGGTAATCAATGGTCAGGAACGAAAGGACACCAAACCAGAACACGGTGACAAACGAACGGGCGACAATCTCCTCGGGACGTACCTTACGCATATACACCACAGGCTTCTTCCACGACACACACAAGAGGTAAATGACGTTGAAGACGAAATAGACCAAATGATATTCAGTGGATGCCAGCGCGGGATACAGCCCCGGACTCAACCAATAGAAAACAGTCAACAACAGATTGAGGATGACCAGATCATTCAGGATGACTGCCCAACGCAATAAGGTTACTTTTTGAGATTCCCGTTGCATAATAGTTCTGCCATTTTTATGTAAAGTAATTACAAAGGTATAGGAAATGTTGTAAAGGGAAAAGATTAAAAAGTATTTTTACCCCCCCCCACGAGGTTAAAAGATGTTTATCTTTTCGGAATTTTCTTCTAAGCGATTGTCTTTAAAGCAATTTTATATTCACGGTTTCGAGTCAGGTTACACAAGTTCAAACAGGTTCACAATTTCCTGGACAGCTTTTCATTAGAAAAAAGAGAGGCATGCCGGCTTTTCTTTCCCAAGAAACGGGAAAGAGAGCCGGCATAATTATTTAGTCCTGGAAGTAGACACGCTTCACTCGTCCCGACACACTTGTCAGGATTTCATAAGGAATGGTTTCCAAAATATCAGACAAAACACTCACCGGCAGATTGTCGCCGAAGATTTCCACACGGTCGCCTTCCTGACAGTCAATGTCGGTCACGTCAATCATGCAGACATCCATGCAGATATTGCCCACATAGGGAGCTTTCTGCCCGTTGACCAGGCAATAGCCGTGCCCGCAACCCAAGTGACGGTCCAGCCCGTCAGCGTATCCGATAGGGAGAGCTGCAATGCGCGATGGACGGGTCAACACACCACGCCGACTGTAGCCCACGGTGTCCTCGGCAGGAACATTGTGGATTTGCAGGATGGTGGTCTTCAGGGTACTGACATTATGGATAAATGCATTGTTCACCGGATTGATGCCATAGAGTCCCAAGCCGAGACGTACCATGTCGTAATGGGCACGCGGGAAACGTTCAATCCCTGCCGAATTGCAGATGTGCCGCAGGATTTTATGGGGGAATGCCGCCTGCAGCTCGGCAGAAGCCTTGGCAAAGATTTCATTCTGCTGACGGGTGAAGTCGTCAAACTCTGGTGAATCGCTCCCCACGAAATGGGAAAACACCGAACGGGGCAACAAAGCCGTCTGGCTCTTCAACCGACGGATAAGGGCAGGAATCTCCTCGGGCATGAATCCCAGACGGTGCATCCCGGTGTCGAGCTTGATATGGATGGGGAAGTTGGTGATGCCCTGTTTCTCGGCAGCCTTGATCAGCGCATCGAGCAGATGGAAGCTGTAGACTTCCGGCTCCAGCTTGTAGTCAAACAAGGTCTTGAACGCCGTCATCTCGGGATTCATGATGATGATGGACGCCGTAATGCCCGCCTTACGCAGGTCAGACCCTTCATCTGCCACGGCAACGGCCAGATAGTCTACCCGGTGGTCCTGCAAGGTCTTGGCTATCTCATAGGACCCGGCACCGTAGGCGGACGCCTTCACCATGCACACCATCTTCGTGTCGGGCATCAGGAAGCTGCGGTAGTAGTTCAAGTTGTCCACCATGGCGTTCAGGTTGATTTCGAGAATGGTCTCATGCACCTTCAGTTCCAGCTGTTCCGACACTTCATCGAAGTGGAACTTGCGCGAACCTTTTACCAGGATGGCTTCGTTACGCAGGGACGCAAACACGTCGGATGCCAGCAGGGAGGCAGTGTCGGGGAAGAAATACTTCTCCATCGGGAAACGTGCCTCAGCAGCCGAGATGTCGGGACCTACCCCGATGATTTTCTCGATGCCGCGGTTCTGCACCAGCTGCGCCACCTTGCGATAGAGGAAGGTCGCACTCTGTCCCGTCTCCAGGATATCGGAAAGGATCAGCGTACGCTTGCGCCCCTTCGTGTCGGTACGCCGTGCCATGAAGTCGAGTGCTATGTCGAGCGAAGCCAGGTCTGAATTATAGCTATCATTGATAAGCGTACAGCCGTTCTTGCCTTCCTTCACTTCGAGGCGCATGGCTACCGGTTCCAGCCGTGCCATGCGGACGGCAATGTCCTCGGGCGATATCATCAGGTAAAGGCACACTGCCAGACAGTTGAGAGAATTTTCCACCGACGCGTCGTCAATGAAAGGAATCCGGTAACTGTTCTCCATGCCGAGGTAGCGGTAGTTGACCGTCGTCCCGGTATCGTCCTTCTTGATGGAACGGATGTAGAGGGGTTTCTCGTCGTCCTTTTGCGACCACGCTATTTCACGGGCGGAAGGGATGGTCTTTGCCACACAGTCACAGATTAATTCGTCGTCACCGTTATAGATGATGACGTCGCAATCCTTGAAGAGCGACAGCTTCTCGCTGCACTTGTCCTGCAACGAAAAGAAGTTCTCCTGATGGGCGCCGCCGATGTTGGTCAGTACGCCGATGGTCGGATTGATGATGGTACGCAGGGCATCCATCTCTCCCATTTCGGAGATGCCGGCTTCGAAGATGCCCACTTCAGTCTGCTCGTTCATGAGCCACACGGAAAGCGGAACACCGATTTGCGAATTGTAGCTCCGTGGGGAGCGTGTCACGTTCTTGTCGGGCGAGATGAGCTGGTAGAGCCATTCCTTCACCACGGTTTTCCCGTTGCTTCCGGTGATGCCCACCACGGGGACATCGAACTCCTTGCGGTGCAGTTCGGCGAGGTGCTGCAACGCCTTCAGCGGACTTACGACGCGCAGGAAGTTGGCTCCGGGGAAGTCCTCACACGCACCGGGAAGCTCCGACACCACAAAGTTGCGCACACCGCGGTTATAGAGGTCAATGATGTATTTATGTCCGTCGTTACGCTTCGAACGCAGGGCGAAAAACAGGGTTTCTTCAGGAAAACACAGCGAACGGCTGTCGGTGAGAATCCAATCGATCCGGGCCTTCTTGTTACCGAAACGTTCGGCTCCTATCTGGTGACTTATTGATTCAATCGTGTATGGCATAATTCCAATTCCTTTTTGAAGTCTAAGGTCGGACATTTTTCTGTAAGACGGTTTATCCTTAACACTATTTGTGTTAAAAAGTTCTTGTATTGAGGGGCTTCCGGATGAAACGGACGATGCTCCAAAGCCCGTCTTATCTCCTGACATTCAGCCATCACCGACCGAGCTTCCGCTGTCAGGCAGGCGTCAGTGAAGCATTCCCATACATAATCTATAGCCAACGGAGAGGGATGCAACATGTCGTCGGCATAGAAACGGTAATCGCGCAACTCGTCGAGCACAATCTCATAGGCAGGGAAATAGTGGCAGCAGGGACAGGTCGCACAGAGTTCGTCCACCGCCAGGAGCAGAGCCGACTTACTGAGCTGGTTGGCATGGAATCCGTCGCGGGCATGACGGATGGGACTGACGGTGAACAGGACCTGCAACGTGGGACGACGTTCCAAGAGCCGTCCGATGACCGCACCCAGCCTCCGGACGATGGCATCGGGACTGACCCGCAGACGCACGAAACGGCTCTCCGGCAATTTGTGGCAGTTTGCCACCACCTGCTCCAACGGGTCGGCCGCACCACCGTCTTCTCCCTTCAGGCAGTACACATACGACGTGCCCAGGGTGATGAGCAGGAAGTCCAGCGACGGCAACGCCTCCATCGCCCGGCTCAGCCTTCCGTTGATCAGACTCAGGCATTCGTCCCGGGACGAAGCGGAAAAGCGCGAATGGTGCATGAAGCTGTGCCACCACCCGTCTTTGGAGACGAACAGCTCGGGCGACGTCTCGTCATACAGGCGTCCGTCCAGCAACGTCTCCAGCGCACGGGCAATCGAAAAGGGATTGTAAAGGATGCCAAACGGATTGACATCACACGCGAACTTGGCATCCGACAGACGGTTACCAATGTGTTCGGAAAAGCACGAACCCAGCGACATCAGCCGGTTCTGATAACCGACGGACAGGATGCCGGCGGGCAATTCTACTTTCGTTCTGAAGTTCATCATATTCCTCCGAGGGCTAAAAATCCACCGCAAAAGTACGCATCTTAGTGAGTAATTATATATTTTTGCCGATTATTATCCAACTTTCGCAAGCCCAAGGTGTAGTGAACGAGGCGACTTCCCGTCCGCCGAATCCACTGCGCACACCGTGGAACGCCTACGAGGTTTTAAGTAAGAGACTAACAACGATGAGTAAGGAGAACACATACACGCTGCTCGACGCCATACACTATCCGGCAGACCTACGCCGGCTCAACCTAGACCAACTGCCTGAGGTGTGTCGTGAATTACGCCAAGACATCATCAACGAACTTTCGTGCAACCCGGGACACTTCGCCGCCAGTCTGGGTGTGGTGGAACTGACCGTCGCACTGCACTATGTCTACAACACCCCCTACGACCGCCTGGTGTGGGACGTGGGCCATCAGGCTTACGGACACAAGATTCTCACCGGACGCAAGGAGATGTTTTCCACCAACCGCAAATATAAAGGTATCCGGCCCTTCCCCTCACCCGAAGAGAGTGAATATGACACGTTCGCCTGCGGACATGCCTCCAACTCCATCTCGGCTGCCCTGGGCATGGCTGTCAGTGCCAAGCGTCTGGGAGAGACCGACCGCCACATCGTTGCCGTCATCGGCGACGGTTCCATGAGCGGCGGACTGGCTTTCGAAGGGTTGAACAATGCGTCTTCAACCCCCAACGACCTGCTCATCATCCTCAACGACAACGACATGTCCATCGACCACAGTGTGGGGGGCATGCGTCAGTATCTGCTGAACCTCAACACCAACGACAAGTATAACCGGCTGCGTTACCGGCTCTCGCAACTCTTCGGCGACCTGGGGCTTCTCAACGAACGTACCCGCAAGAGCATCATCCGATTCAACAACAGTCTCAAGTCGGTCCTCTCCAAACAACAGAACATCTTTGAAGGCATGAACATCCGCTACTTCGGTCCTGTCGACGGACACAACGTGACCGAACTGGTGCGTACGCTCAACACCCTGAAAGACATGAAGGGCCCCAAGCTGCTGCATGTCCGCACCGTCAAGGGACGGGGCTTCGCTCCGGCGGAAGAACAGGCCACCATCTGGCATGCTCCGGGACTCTTCGACCCGAAAACCGGCAAACGCCTCGTGCAGTGCACCGACGGACTGCCGCCCCTGTTTCAGGACGTGTTCGGAAAGACACTCGTGGAGCTTGCCGAACAGAATCCCCGCATCATGGGCGTCACACCTGCCATGCCCAGCGGATGCTCGATGAACATATTGATGCACGCCATGCCCGACCGTGCCTTTGACGTGGGCATTGCCGAGGGACATGCCGTCACCTTCTCCGGAGGAATGGCAAAGGACGGACTGCTGCCCTTCTGCAACATCTACTCCTCCTTCATGCAACGTGCCTATGACAACATCATTCACGATGTCGCCCTGCTGCGCCTCAACGTCGTGTTCTGCCTTGACCGTGCCGGACTGGTCGGTGAAGACGGACCGACTCACCACGGAGCGTTCGACCTTGCCTACCTGCGTCCCATCCCCAACCTGACGATTGCTGCCCCGTATGACGAGCACGAACTGCGGCGCATGATGTACACCGCCCAGCTGCCTGACCAGGGACCGTTCGTCATCCGTTACCCTCGCGGACGCGGAAGACTCACCGACTGGCACTGTCCGCTCGAAGCCATCGAGGTGGGCAAAGGCAGACGCCTGAAAGACGGCAACGACCTCGCCGTGCTCTCCATAGGCGCCGTAGGCAATGCCGCAGCCGACGCCATAGCCGAGGTCGAACAGGCACATCCGGACGTCAGCATCGCACACTATGACCTCCGCTTTGCCAAGCCGCTCGACGAAGAGCTGTTGGAGGAGGTCGCCCGCCGGTTCAACCGCATCGTCACCGTGGAAGACGGTATTCTGAAAGGCGGCGTCGGCAGTGCCGTGTTGGAGTACATGGCGGACCATGACCACACACCACACGTCCGTCGGCTGGGCATTCCTGACCGCTTTATCGAGCATGGCGCCGTCGACATCCTGCGCCACCTCTGCGGCATCGACAAGGAAGGCATCCGCGACGCACTCCTTGCCGAACTGCAACGCTGACCGGCATTGGTCCAAAGATGATAGACACGGACGATACAGAGCGCAAGCCCAGCCTCTGCATCGCCCGTGTCCTGTTTTTCCGCTCCGCCACTCCCACACATTCCCTCCTTCCCCCTACACATTCCCGTTGACAAACCGAAAGCCAAAAGAACAATTCTCCTTACACAATTTACCAAATCCGCCTTTTCAACTAACGCGTACTTTTGCAAAATCGAGCAAACGAACGAAGAAAGGTTAATTCCGATTCACACTAAACTTCTGAAGCGCCCATTCATTTCACGTTTCTTAGTATCCAACACTTGTTTTTCACGCGCCAAACAATATTGTTTGAGTCGTCAAACACTTGTGTTTGGGACGTGAAACAATATTGTTTGACCGATGAAACAATATTGTTTCGTCCGTCGATGTAAGGAAAAGAGAAAACGAAAGAATAATTTCTGACAACTGCTCTCCAGAAGGAACGCGGACGCATCACTTTTCCAACTATTAAATCGCACCATATTCTGGAACCGCATACACCACAAAGTCACTTACAGGGAATATCTCACTGCGCTCTGAAAGCGATGTTTGCCATCTCCCGACAAAGTGTATTTTGCAAATCGCTCCAGAATCGCTTCTTTGCTCACCGACTCGTCTTCGGGTGCGAGGAAGGGCACTCTCAGACGATTCGTTTGACGTTTTGACACTTTGACACCATGCGAAGACCTGCCCGGCATGTTCGTCAGTCGATAGACAGCCCCTTGCGAAGCAATCGGACATCCCTCCCATGCAAACCGCCGGATTGTCAAGCCGAGATAGTAAAAAAAGAAAGCAAAAAGCTTTTATATAGTATGAAATAGGTTATCTTTGCCACGCAAAAAGACACAGACTAAGGATTTAAAGTATGAAAATAATCATTGCCGGAGCCGGGGAAGTGGGAACTCACCTGGCAAAAATGTTATCCGGAGAGAAGCAGGACATCATCCTCATGGACACGGATGAAGAAAAGCTGGGTCAGCTGGAAGACAATTTCGACCTGATGACCGTCAATGCCTCCTCACTCTCCATCGCCGGACTGAAAGAAGCCAACGTACCCAACGCCGACCTGTTCATCGGTGTCACTCCCGACGAGAGTCGCAACATGACTTCCTGCCTGCTGGCACACAGCCTGGGCGCCAAAAAGACCGTAGCACGCATCGATAACGCCGAATACCTGCAACCCAAACATCAGGAATTTTTCGCCAACATCGGCATCAACTCACTCATCTACCCTGAAATGCTTGCCGCCCGCGAAATCGTGGACGCCATCAAGATGAGCTGGATCCGCCAGTGGTGGGAGGTCGACGGTGGCGAACTGGTGCTCATCGCCGTCAAGCTGCGCCGCACGGCACACATACTCGACATTCCTCTCCATCAGCTGGACACCCGGTCCACCCCCTTCCTCATCGTTGCCATCAAGCGGGGCATGCACACCATCATCCCCCGCGGTGACGACACCTTGCAGGAGCTGGACCTCGTGTACTTCATGACCATGAAGAAGTACATCCCCTACATCCGTCAGATAGCCGGAAAAGACGACTACAAGGACGTCCGCAACGTCATGATCATGGGCGGAAGCCGCATTGCCGTCCGCACGGCACAGATGGCACCCGAATACATGAAGGTGAAAATCATCGAGAAGGACATCGAACGCTGCCACCGCCTCACCGAACTCATCGACAACGACCGCGTGATGATTATCAACGGCGACGGTCGCGACATGGACCTCCTCATGGATGAAGGCATCGAAAACACCGAAGCGTTCGTGGCACTCACCGGCAGTGCGGAAACCAATATCCTCGCCTGCCTGGCTGCCAAGCGGACGGGCGTCAGCAAGACCGTAGCGGAAGTGGAGAACATGGCATACATCAGCATGGCAGAAGGCATGGACATCGGCACCATCATCAACAAGAAGATGATTGCCGCCAGCCACATCTATCAGATGATGCTCGACGCCGACGTGACCAACGTGAAGTGCCTCACCGTGGCAAATGCCGACGTGGCTGAGTTCATCGTGAAGGAAGGTTCGAAAATCACCAAGCATCCGGTAAAGGACTGCGGTCTGCCCAAGGGTATCAACATCGGTGGTGTCATCCGTCAGGGGACGGGCGCCCTCGTAACCGGTAACACCCAGCTCCAGGCGGGCGACCACGTCGTGGTGTTCTGCACGGGCATGACCATGCAGAAGATTGAAAAATTCTTTATTTAAGCGTACAGCCAAATGATAAACTATAAGATTGTGGCAAAGATACTGGGAATCCTCCTCTTCCTGGAAGCGATTCTCCTGTTGGGCTGCTCCATCTTTCCCATCTGTTTCGGGGAGAGCGACCTCGTGCCCTTCCTCGCCTCGGCAGGCATCACCTGCCTCATAGGACTCATCCTGTTCTGGATCGGACATGATGCCGACAAGAAGGTGAACCGCAAGGACGGCTACATCATCGTCACCTTCTCGTGGGTGCTGTTCAGCTTGCTGGGCATGCTCCCTTTCCTTTTCGGGCGTTACACCGAGAGTGTCGCCAACGCCTTCTTCGAGACCATGTCCGGATTCACCACCACCGGTGCCACCGTGCTCGACAACATCGAGTCGTTGCCCCACGGCATCCTGTTCTGGCGCAGCCTGACACAGTGGTTCGGCGGATTGGGCATCGTGTTCTTCACCATTGCCGTACTGCCTATCTTCGGGTCGGGCGGCATGAAGCTCTTTGCTGCCGAGACCACCGGTCCGACACACAGCAAGCTCCATCCCCGCCTCGACGTGACGGCGAAATGGATATGGACCATCTATCTCATCATCACCCTTACACACGGAGCCTTGTTGCTGTTGGGCGACATGCCCTGGTTCGACAGTCTGTGCACCGCCATGTCGACTGCCGCCACCGGCGGTTACTCGGTGAAGCAAAGCAGCCTCATGGCATACAACTCGCCCTATATCGAGTACATCACAACCCTCTTCATGCTCATCTCGGGCGTGAATTTTACCCTGCTCTATGTCGCCATCCTGAAGCGGCAGCCCGTCCGCCTGCTGAAGGACACGGAGTTCCGCTGGTACATCGGGAGCTACTCGGTGTTCACACTGTTCATCACCATCGCCCTGCTGGTAGACACACCGATGGGACTGGAGGAGAGCTTCCGTCTTGCATCCTTCCAGGTTGCCACGGCACAGACCACGACAGGATTCGGAACGGCCGACTACATGCTGTGGCCTTCCTGCACCTGGCTGGTGTTGTGCATCGCCATGATGGTCGGTGCCTGCGCCGGTTCGACAACCGGAGCCATGAAGTCCATCCGCCTGGCCATGCTGTTCAAGATTGTGCGCAACCAGTTCCGCCACATGCTCCATCCCAACGCCGTACTCCCGCTACGCATCAGCGGAGTGGTCATCTCCAACGAAATCAAGACGACCCTGCTCGCCTTCTTCTTTGCCTACATCGGCATCATCCTTGTGGGTTGGGTGTTCATGCTGACGTTGGGTGTCGGGTTCATGGAGGCATTCGGCATCACGGTGTCGAGCCTGGGCAACGTAGGTCCGGGATTGGGCAACTGCGGTCCGGCGTATTCATGGAACAACCTGCCCGATGCAGCCAAGTGGGGCTGTTCCTTCCTGATGCTCATCGGACGTCTGGAGCTGTTCTCCGTCCTGCTGCTGTTCAGCCCGAGCTTCTGGAAGAAACACTGATCAATGGAACCTGTACCCAATGCCGAGCATCAGGTTGTTGGGGTCGTGGAAGTCCTGTAGCTGATAGCCTACATGCAGGAAGATGCTCCGGGTGAAGAAGGCCTTCAGGGCAAGCACCTGGTAGAGACCTTTGGCATCATCGCCATGACGGTAACAATTGTAACCGACGCCTACGTTGACCGAGAAGACAGGCATCGTCCATTCTCCCCGGGCGGAAAGTCCCACGACAATCTGTTCGCGGAACGGCGGACGGTAGAACTTGATGTCATCGCCCGGACCAATGCCTGCCAGGTGTTCCTTCAGGTTGCCTCCCTCATCCCAACGTCCGTCGAGCGAGATGCCCGCAGCAAGGTTCTTCGTGAAATGATACATGGGTGCCACGTTGAGACCGATGATACCGAACTTGCCGGGAAGCAGATAAGACGACCCTTCCCAGTCCAGTCCACGCGTGCGGGCAGCTCCATAAAGCAACACATCGTAAGACCAGTGGGGCCGGAACACCGATGCCGGTTCTCCTCCTTCCGTCTGCTCTTCTTCACCCCACGAACGCACCACTCCCAGGCGTGCCCCCATCGTGTTCACCCCACCATTGGGATAGCGGGTGTTTCCGTTGGAATAGTGGGTCAGGTCGATACCTGCCGTGAGGTTCCATGAAGAAGAAAGCTGCCAGTTGAAGAATACCCCCAGATTGATATACGCATTGATGCGTGAGCCGACGACCGTATTTTTCGGGTTGGTCTCCTCGTCATGGGGTTTCCAGCCGAAGGATGCCCCGAAGTTCCACTCATAGTCGAGCGACAGGCGTCGGGAAAGACTCGCCATCCGCGAACCCTGAAAGACATAGACAGCCAACGGATTGCCTACCTCCCGTGCGTTGAAGAAGGTGTTGTATGCCACGCCGATGCCCTGATAAGCGTGCGGATAGAGTTTCCCCAGACGGGTGTGGGGAGCAAAACGGAAGGCATATTTCAGGTGGGCGGACAAGGCCGTGCGTATGGGCTTGCCTGCCAAGTTATCGTCTTCAAAGAATGTTTCGGTAGGAGCCACATAGCCCGTCCGCAGGTCTACACCGAGACGGTGGGTGATGCGCGGACGCAGACTGTCTGCCACCGACACCTGCTCTTGCGACAGAAGCGGGGAAGACAGACCGAAAGACAGCAACAGCCCCGTCAGCATCCGAAAATTCAAGATAAGGGAAAGAGACTTTTTCACAACGGTATTTTTATATGATAATCACTTCCTGTGAACAACGTTCCGCGATACATGCCACTGAGACTCCGTCTTCTGCCGTTGCGCGGATGGGATGCATAGACGGTATAGGATGCGTTGAACAGGCTGTAATCGAGGAGGGGGATGATGCGTACATGTTCATTGGGAGCGATGCTGACGACTTTTATCCGGTCGGGCACGGTGAGGGGCAACGGCTGTTCGCTCAGGGAAAACGGCAACTTCATTCCGCTGAAGACCAGCCTTCCGCCTGACACACTGTCGGGGACCTCCAGTTCTGCCCCGGAAAGCCAGGATACATTGTCATCCGACAACACGATGAACCGTCCCCGGCTCCGATTCTTTCCCGAGATGACGAGCTGCTGACGGATGGTGTCGGCGGACTGATTATAGACCACCAGTCCCTCACCCTCGCGTACCTCCGTCCATGGTGAATCCGGTTCAAGCCGATACACCACACTGTCCACCCGGTAAGGTTCACCCAGCGTCAGACGGAACTCCAGCGGGATGTCCACATAGTCGTTGCCCACATGGATGTCCATCCGATAATCCTCCTGCAACAGGTTCTCACCGAGCATCACGACCAGCCGACGTCCTTCGTCGCGCACAACAGCGCAATCCAACAGTCCCCCAAGGCT
>UMFP01017643.1_pt1 | contig 63996 bp, 51 predicted proteins | sample 1965031 | NCBI WGS metagenome assembly UMFP01 (sample SAMEA4836048, study PRJEB28245) | human gut metagenome | biome: gut microbiome; material: fecal sample | place: Denmark | collected 2008
GCCGGACGCATTGGCAGGACTTGCAGCTTCTGCAGCACTTGCCGTTTCAGATATCCCATTCAACGGACCTATCTCTGAAGTACGTGTAGCACGTATCGACGGTCAGTTCGTTATCAATCCGACTTTTGACCAACTGGAAAAAGCAGATATGGATCTTATGGTTGCCGCTACTTATGACAACATCATGATGGTAGAGGGTGAAATGAATGAAGTATCCGAAGCTGAATTGCTGGAAGCAATGAAAGTGGCTCACGAAGCTATCAAGGTTCATTGCAAGGTACAGATGGAGTTGACAGAAGCTGTCGGCAAAACTGTGAAACGTGAATATGACCATGAAGTAAACGACGACGATTTGCGTAAGGCAGTTCGTGAAGCATGTTATGATAAAGCATATGCCGTTGCCGCTTCGGGAAATAAGAACAAGCACGAACGTTTTGATGCTTTCGAGGCTATCCGTGAAGAGTTCAAGGCTCAGTTCTCTGAAGAAGAATTGGCAGAAAAGGCTGCGCTGATTGACCGTTACTACCATGATGTAGAAAAAGAAGCAATGCGCCGTTCTATTCTTGACGAAGGTAAGCGTCTCGATGGTCGTAAGACTACCGAAATCCGTCCTATCTGGTGTGAGGTTGATCCTCTGCCTGGCCCTCACGGATCTGCTATCTTCACTCGTGGTGAAACTCAGTCACTGACTTCTGTTACGCTGGGTACCAAACTCGACGAAAAGATTATCGACAATGTTCTGGAACACGGAAAAGAACGTTTCCTGTTACATTATAACTTCCCTCCTTTCTCTACAGGTGAGGCAAAAGCACAACGTGGCGTAGGCCGTCGCGAAGTCGGTCACGGTCACTTGGCATGGCGCGCTTTGAAAGGACAAATACCTGCTGACTACCCCTATGTAATACGTGTGGTTTCAGAAATTCTCGAATCTAACGGTTCTTCTTCCATGGCTACTGTATGTGCCGGAACATTGGCATTGATGGACGCAGGTGTGAAGATTAAAAAACCGGTATCGGGTATCGCTATGGGATTGATCAAGAATCCGGGCGAAGAGAAATATGCCGTATTGTCTGATATCCTCGGTGACGAAGACCACTTGGGTGATATGGACTTCAAGGTAACCGGAACAAGAGACGGTATTACTGCTACTCAGATGGATATCAAGGTAGACGGTTTGTCTTACGAAATCCTAGAAAATGCTTTGAATCAGGCTAAAGAAGGACGTATGCATATCCTCGATAAGATTACCGAAACAATTGCAGAACCGCGTGCTGACTTGAAAGAACATGCTCCCCGCATCGAAACGATGACAATTCCTAAGGAATTCATCGGTGCTGTGATCGGCCCTGGTGGAAAGATCATCCAAGGTATGCAGGAAGAAACAGGTGCTGTGATTACTATCGAAGAAATTGACGGTATGGGCCGCATCGAAGTTTCCGGAACAAACAAGAAATGTATTGATGATGCAATGCGCATGATTAAGGCAATCGTTGCTGTTCCTGAAGTGGGTGAAGTGTACAAAGGTAAAGTTCGTTCTATCATGCCTTACGGTGCGTTTATCGAATTCTTGCCGGGCAAAGACGGTTTGCTGCACATTTCAGAAATTGACTGGAAACGTCTTGAAACTGTAGAAGAAGCCGGAATCAAGGAAGGTGACGAAATTGAAGTGAAACTGATTGACATCGATCCAAAGACAGGCAAATTCAAACTTTCCAGAAAAGTTTTGTTGCCAAGACCGGAGAAAAAGTAAAAAAGTGATAGCTTTTATATGACAAAGGATAGTCCGAAAACTAAGTTTTCGGACTATTTTTTTGTCTTATATTTTGCTTTTGTGAAAAAGTTTCTGTTCTTTTGTAGATTGAAAAATATGAATAACCCTTAAATCTAATGCGTGGTGTACAAAACAGATAATATATCTTCCATTCAACTTTTTTCTGAATTCTTTCATGAGAATCAGGAGAAGTTCCTGTCATTCGCCTATTCATACATCCGGGACAAGCAGGAAGCCGAAGATATATTGATGGAATCTATGATTACTTTGTGGGAAAACAGGGATAAATGGGAAGAAGATTCCAATCTGCACGCATTGTTGTTGACCATTATAAAAAATAAGGCGTTGAATTATCTGGCACACGTACAAGTACGTCTTCGTGCCGAAGAAGAAATAACCACGCATAGGCAGCGTGAGCTTGATCTTCGTATTTCTACACTGGAAGATTGTGAGCCGGATACTATTTTCAATGCGGAAATACAACACATCGTGCAAAAAGCTTTGAAACATATGCCGGAGCAGAGCCGGAAGATTTTCATGTTAAGCCGTTATCAAAATACTCCCAACAAAATAATAGCCCAACAACTGGGAATTTCTATTAAAAGCGTAGAGTTTCATATCACTAAAGCACTGAAAATCCTGCGCGCCGAACTGAAAGATTATCTTATTTCCATTCTTTTATAAAAAAAATCGCATTTTTCGTTAGGGTTGTCAGGGGCTGGCCTGTTTTATATATAGAGGGGGAGAAAAAGACCTCTTATTAAGTATTAACAGGAAAAAGACAAATTCACATGACCCAAGAGTTATTACATAAATATTTTAAGGGCAACACTACTGTTGAAGAAGAGAAACGTATTCTTGACTGGGTGGACGAGTCGGAAGAAAACCGCCGTACATTGCAGAAAGAACGTATGCTGTTTGATATTGCCCTTTTCACCGATTCCAAGACAAACAATAAGAGAGAGAAGGCGGCAATGGGCACTCGCATTTTACCAGTGTTAAGGTGGAGTGCCCGTATAGCTGCTGTTGCTGTCGTTGTATTATGTTGCGGGTATTTATTGCAGGAATACCAATATAATAAGGTGGCGCAGACGCAGACTGTGGCAGTTCCTGCCGGACAGCGGGCGCAGATCACCTTGGCAGACGGAACCAAAGTATGGTTGAACGCACAGTCTACATTAAGTTATTCTTCCAACTTCGGACGCAATGACAGAAACGTGGAGCTGGACGGAGAAGCTTACTTCGAGGTGGCGAAAAACAAAGAGATACCTTTTAATGTAAATACGGAGACGAATCAAGTGAGAGTGGTGGGAACGCATTTCAATGTATGCGCTTATAGAGGCAGCAATGAATTTGCAACTACTTTACTTGAAGGTATCGTCGATATCTACGCAAATGGCGGTGAACGTCCGCTCACTCGTCTGGGAGTGAACGAGGTATTTATTTCCCGTGACGGAAAGTTCAGAAAGGAACAGTTTACAGATTTTGATTATCTCCGTTGGAAGGATGGCCTATACTGCTTCGATGATACTCCCTTTAATTTACTGCTCAGTAAACTTGAAAAGTATTATAAGGTGAAGATTATCGTGAATAATCCGAAAGTGCTGAATTATCGTTGCACAGGTAAGTTCAAAGATCAGGACGGTGTGGAACACGTACTTAAAGTGATTCAGAAAGATCATCCGTTCACTTATTCAATGAATACCGAAAAAGACAGCATCTTTATAAAGTAGAAACGAGCTCATGTTAGATATATACCTTAAATTAGTGCTAACCCTTAAAAGTATAAGAATTATGAATAACAGTCAATAACCCCACTATCTGAAAAGAGAATCGGAAAGTACCCCCATACTTTCCGATTCGAAACAGTCAAAAATCGACCTTAATCAATTTATTAACTTAACACGTTGCAAAGATATGAGAAAAATTTCTTTGAAAGGGCTTTTTTGCCCAAAAAGTTTAGAATCTAAGCAAATAATACTGACTATGAAGATCACTTTATTCCTTCTTCTGTTCGTAACGTTCCAAGCTTATTGTGAGAATGGATACTCTCAGAGTGCGAAAATCAGCATCCCCCGCTCGACGCTGAAAGTAAGTGAGTTACTCTCTAAGATAGAGTCACAGACCGATTACCTGTTCGTCTACAACAAACAAACGGTAGATGTGAAGCGGGTAGTTAATGTATCAGCCGACAATCAGCCGGTATCCGAAATACTCGACCGGGCTTTTAAAGGTACGGGTATCCGTTATGTAATGGAAGGCAATAATATTGTGCTGACCAAGCAGGTAGAAAATAGTGCATCCACACAGCAACAGAAGATAATTACCGTAAAAGGTGTCGTAACCGATGCAAGGGGCGAAGGAATTATTGGTGCCAGCATTGTAGAAAAAGGTACGACGAACGGAACCATTACCGACTTGGATGGTAACTTTACCTTGAAACTTCCTGCCGACGCTGTTCTCAATGTCTCGTATGTAGGTTATCAGTCACAGAGCATCCCTGTCAACGGGCAGACGACTTTCAATATTAAAATGGAGGAAGAGGCGATGGCTTTGGAGCAGGTCGTGGTTACCGCTATGGGCATCAAGAAGAAAGCTGCCTCGCTGACTTATTCCGTTCAACAGGTCGGGGGTGAAGACCTGACCCGCGTGAAAGACCAGAATATGATAAATGCGTTGGAAGGAAAAATCGCCGGTGTGACTATCCAACGCAACTCTTCCGGTTTGGGAGGTTCTGCTAAAGTTTCTATCCGTGGTATCCGTTCTGCTTATGAAAATGGTAATAATCAGCCATTGTATGTGATAGATGGTGTGCCTATGTTGAACTCTTCCAATACACAAGCCGTTACTGTAATGGGTGGTGACCGCGACTCCGGCAATCGTGATTCTGGTGATGGTATTTCCAATTTGAATCCTGATGATATTCAAACAATATCCGTATTGAAAGGGGCTTCCGCTGCTGCTTTGTATGGTTCGCAGGCTGCCAATGGGGTTATTATGATAACAACCAAGAAAGGGCATGCAGGTTCTACCAATGTTTCTTTTTCTTCCAGTGTGACTTTTGACAAAGCAATGACTCTTCCCGAATTTCAGAACTCTTATAATGAAACATGGGATAAGCAGGCAGGTATGAAGGATTATAAATATGCGGAAGATTTCTTCTCTACCGGAATTACCGCGATTAATTCATTGACACTTTCTACGGGAAATGACAAGGCTCAGACTTATTTTTCATATGCCAATACGACAGGTAAGGGAATTATTGATGTGAACAAGCTTCAAAAGCATAACCTGACGCTTCGCCAGACTGGAAAATTTTTCAACGACCGTCTGACGTTAGATGGTAATGTGAACTTGATTCGCCAGTCTGTGAAAAACCGTCCGACTTCCGGTGGTTTGTACCTTAATCCTCTTCCGGGACTTTATACTATTCCCCGCGGCATGGATATGAGTGAATATACGAGTGGTGAAGTGTTTGACGAGACGCGATTGATGCCGAGACAGGTTTGGTGGAGAAGCGTGACAGATGGTTTGGAAGGCAATCCCTGGTGGCTTGTCAATCGTGTGACCAGTAAAGATACCCGTACACGTACGATTGCTTCCCTTAGCGCTAATTTGAAAATAAATGATTGGTTCACAGTGCAGGCCAGAGGTACGGCAGATTATATCAGTGACCGTTTTGAACAGCAGATGTGGGCTTCCACTTCATCAGTACTTACCGGTGGTGACTGGGATTTAAAAACCGATAACGGACGTTATGCCTATTCCAATCGTGATGAATTTATGCTTTATGGTGACGTTATGGCAATGTTCAATAAGACATGGAATAAAATTAGTCTTAATGCGGTTGTGGGCGGTTCTATCAATTCTACCAAGACCAATGACTTGAGCATGGACTCTCACTTGGCAAGTTTGTATCGTCCGAATGTATTTACTCCGACAAATATCAAATATAAGGATATGGCATCACTTGACGGTAGTGCCGAATTCAATTCGCGCAATGTGATGCAGTCTGTTTTTGCAACTGCTCAAATAGGTTATGCAGATGCAGTATATCTTGACTTGACTGCCCGTAACGACTGGTCATCCACATTGTATGGTACAAAGAGTTTGGGGTCCGGTTTCTTCTATCCCTCTGTCGGACTTTCCTGGTTGATTCATAAGAGTCTTAAACTGCCGGAATGGATAGATTTTGCTAAAGTGCGCGGTTCATTTGCAGAAGTAGGTAATTCGCTTCCGATGTTCCAGGCCAATCTATATCCTACTATCGGTATGGGTGGAAATATTATTCAGGTAACTGACTATAATGACGGTACATTGAAACCTGAAATTTCCGATTCATGGGAAGTGGGAGCCGAATTTAAGTTCCTGCATAACCGTTTGGATATTGACTTTACCTGGTACAAGACCATTACCAAGAACCAATTTATCAGAATGCCGATGTTGCCGGGCTCTGTTTATCAGTATCAGATGGTGAATGCCGGAAAAATCAGCAATAGAGGTGTCGAACTGACAGTTGGCGGCGTGCCTGTGGAATCTGAAAATTTCCGTTGGAGAACGCAGGTGAATTTTGCTACCAATAAGAATAAGGTGGACGAACTGACCGATACTTATAAAACATTCTCTTATGGGCAAGGGGTTAATATGCCTTATCGTATGATTGTAAAAGAAGGTGGTTCATTGGGAGACTTATATGGTAATGCTTTCAAACGTGATGCAAGTGGTGAGGTTGTGTTTGACTCGGAAGGATTCCCGGAAGTGATAACAGACCGTCAGCAGTATTTGGGAAATAGTAATCCTAAATGTACATTAGGTTGGAGCAACACATTGACAGTGTATGGTTTCACGCTTAACTTCCTGATTGATGCCCGTATTGGCGGTGATGTGCTTTCACTGACACAAAGTTATCTGGATGCGTCCGGTGTAAGCAAGAATGTAGGTGATGCTCTTGATAGGGGATATGTAGAACTGGACGGACATAAGTTTGAAGGTAAAGATAACATTCAGAAGTTCTACTCCCGTGTAGGCGACCGTAACAACGGTGTGTCGGAATATTATATGTATAAGGCGACCAATGTGCGTTTGCGTGAACTGTCTATCGGCTATAACCTACCGCAGGCATGGATGCAGAAAACAGGTGTATTCAAGGGTATCAACCTGTCATTGGTAGCGCGTAACTTATTCTTTTTCTATAAAGATGCACCGTTCGATCCGGATAACGTATTATCCGTAGGCAATGATATGCAAGGAGTGGATGTATATGGTATGCCGTCTACACGCAGCATAGGTTTCAATGTTAAGTTTACATTCTAATAAGGAGGGACAATTATGAAAAATCAAATAAAATATATCGTTTCATCTCTATTCCTCGGGGGAATATTGAGTACTGCTTGTACAGACAATTTTGAAAAGTTTAATACGCGTGACGGAGTGCTGACCGATGATAAAGCCCAGATGGATAACAATCTGGAACATGGAACCACTTTGTATATGCGTCCCATGATGGAAGGTATTTATTTCAATAATGCGGATATAGGCACGAACTGGACATGGCAAACTATGCAGAATCTGGTTGCCGATATGTTCTGTGGCTATTTCCATGATATGAATACTGACTTCTTTGGCAATAATACCTGCTATGTGATGACGGATGGATGGAATAAGACGAATTGGGAATTTACTTACCAGTCTTCTGTGCCTGCTATCAATAAGTCTGAACGCGACAATGTTAAATCTAATGCCTATATGGCGATTACGAAAATTCTGAAAGTAGCGACATTGCACCGGATTAGTGACTACTATGGCCCTATCTGCTACAAGTTCAATCTTGAAGATCCGTCAAGCCAAGGCTCATCTTCTCAAAAGGAAGTGTATGAACAGATGTTTCAGGACTTGGATGAGGCTTTGACGTTGATAGGGAAAGTGGATAAAACGAGTGATGCGTATAAGACAGATGCTTTTGATATTCTGATGAGACAGGGAAATCGTACATTAGACGGTTGGGCACGTTGGGCGAACTCATTACGATTGCGTCTGGCTATGCGTGTATCCAATGTCGACAAGACAATGGCGGACGGAGAAGCTAAGAAGGCCTTGACAAATACGTACGGATTGATCGAAACGAATGCCCAAATGGTAGAGGTTTCTACAGAGAATGGTTACACGAATCCTATCGGAACAGTAGGATGGAACTGGTGGGAAGTGTATGAAAATGCTTCTATGGAGTCTTTCCTTGTAGGTTATGACGAGCCACGTGCCGATAAATACTTCGCTCCTGCTGCCGGTGGAAGTGGTGATGATAAGAACTGGCCTATCAAAATGGATATTGAGGGAAAATTCAAGGGTATTCCAATGGGAATCACAAAGGATGGTGATATTCCTCATAAGAATCAGCATTATCAATTCCATGCCCGTTGTAAACTGACAGCTTCCGATGCTGCTCCATTGATGAGCGCAGCCGAAGTATGGTTCTTGCGTGCGGAAGCCAAATTGCGCGGATTGACAGGGGCTACCGAAAGTGTGGAAAATTGCTATAAGAAAGGTGTAACTTTGTCATTTGAACAATGGGGGGCGACTGGAGTAACTGAATATCTTAATAGTACAAAGACTCCGAGTGACTATGTGGATGCATTTAAGACGGAACGTAATATGAAAGCCGTTTCTACCATTACTCCTAAATGGGACGAAAGCGCTTCACCGGAAGTGAAACTGGAAAGAATCATCACTCAAAAATGGCTGGCTCTCTATCCTGAAGGTTGTGAAGCATGGGCGGAACAACGTCGTACGGGGTATCCTAAGTTATTTAAAGTTCTCAATAACTTGAGTAACGGGGAGATTGATACGGATATTATGATTCGTCGTGTACCATTTCCGGCTGCATTGAAAACAGATCAGCCTGCATTATATCAGAGTTTGGTTGAACAATTAGGCGGTACTGATACAGGCGGAACCCGTCTTTGGTGGGATGCCGGACAGAATAAGTTCTAAAAGTGGATGAGTAGTTTATAAATTATAGGTATAACTTTTTTGATTCAAACGTGTTTTCTCCATGTATTAGGAAATGAGAGGAGAAAGATTGCGTGGGAGTGAAGTCGAGGGGGCTTCGCTCCCTTTTTTGTTTGCAATATTCAGAATAAGTTGCGGATATGGCTGCTTTTTTATCATTTTATATTTTTAATGTGTATTATATTTCAATAGTAATAGTAAAATGATTAGATTTGCACCGATTTATTAATAGTTTTAAGGTAAAAGAGAAAATTGCAAACGAGGCACACAATCAAATTCTTAACCAAATAATAAAACATGAAGAGAAATTTGTCTATTTTAATTGCATGTATTTATGCAATTTCCTTGAGTGCGCAGAGCGCAGGTATTAACTTTCTACACGGTGCCACATGGGCGGAAGCCGTAACAAAAGCAAAAGCAGAGAATAAACTTATATTCATAGATTTCTACACTCAATGGTGTGGCCCTTGTATGAATATGGCGCAGACTGTCTTTTCTTTGCCGACAGTGGGGTATTATTACAATAATACGTTCGTCAATCTGAAAATAGATGCGGAAGAAGGCGAGGGAGTTACGCTGGCAAAGAAATACGGAGTACGCAGCTATCCTACTTATGCGTTCATTGACCCTACTACTGAAGAAATAGTTCATAGAAGCAGTAGCCGTCAGTCGGCAGAACAGTTCATTCAGACAGGAAAAGATGCCACGATACCTGCACAACGTTCTTTCTATTTGCAGGAACAATATGCGAACGGTAACAGAGAACGTGCGTTTTTAATCAATTACATCAATTACAACCACTCCGTTTATGCGCGTGATAATGTTCAGAAAGCATTTGAAGAATTGTTGAAAGGTGGTGCCAGGTTGACAGACCCCGATATCTGGGAAGTCTATGTGAATAATATCTCAGGCATGACCCCTTATCTGAAACAAGTGTCGGACAATTATGCGGATTTCTGCCAACGCTTCGGGAAGAAAGTGGTGGATGCAAAGTTAGCTAAAGAAACAACCTACGGTGATCTGACTGCTATTGAAGCTTTATGCGATTACGAAGGAAAGGACTTCAATTGTAAAATGATTCGTATCAACAATAGTGTTAACGCAAAGAATTATGATGCTGCCGCAGCTCAGATTGACGCAATGATTGCAGATCCGAATGTTGACCAACAGGAACTTATCTCCCGGCTGAAATTTATCGCACGTTTAAGCTATAAGGTAGACGAACTGCCTGATGCATGGTTTTACAAATGTGTAGACTATTTGAGATATATCGCTTATAATCAGAAAGACAGAGATGATGCTTATATTCATCAGGAATATGCGTCAGCTTTGGAGATGGTGGTTCGCAGGATGAATGACAAGCAAGTGGTTCCGGCTTATATCATTGCCCCACCGACACACGGTAAGCCTATCTATAACATGCGTCCGGATGCATTGAAAGCAAAGCCTAAACGAAAATAACATAAACATATTTAATTAATTGCTAGAATATGAAAGTAGCAAACATTACGAAGCGAAGCAGTATATACGGCTTGCTCGCTTTAAGTGCTATGTCGTTTTATCCGGTTTCTTCTGCTTATGCCGAGCAGATGAAACATAACGATACGACAATGGAAGTGAACCAGAAGAAAGTAAGAATTACTGGTGTGGTGAGAGATGAGAACGGAGATGTGGTTCCCGGAGCCAGTGTTATAGTGAGAGGTACTAATAATGGTACGGTCACTAATATAGACGGACAATTCTCACTGAATGTTGAGGCGGGGAACACGTTGGTGGTGTCTTTTGTGGGATATACCAACGCTGAGTTGAAAATCACTCAGGACAAGTCTAATTATACAGTAGATTTAAAACCTGCAAGCCAATTGTTGGACGAAGTGGTAGTGACCGGTTATCAGACAATCTCAAAAGAACGTGCGACAGGTTCTTACGCTATCATGACACCGAAGGATATAGAAGGAAAACTTCAGACTAATATCTTGGATAGAATGGAAGGAAAAGTTGCGGGGTTGGACTTGAGGGTGTCAGCGGATAAGGACGTCGTTCCGTCTATACGTGGTATATCGACTTTGGTTAAAGGAAAACGAACACCATTGTATGTCGTAGATGGTATTCCTTATGAAGGGGAACTGGATGCTATTAACCCTGCCGATATTGTTAATGTTACGGTTTTGAAAGATGCTACGGCGGCTTCTATCTATGGAGCCCGTTCGGCGAATGGGGTTATTGTAATCACTACCCGTTCCGGTGAAAAAGGTAAAACCCGTGTCAGTTATAATGGTAGCGTCAAGTTTACACCGTTGCCTTCACATAGCTATATGAATCTGACTTCAAGCGGTGAATTGGTCGACTTGATGCAAGAGTTATTCGGATATTATCATAATCCGTATCAGCCTACTGATGCACGTTCTACGAATGAAATTTATTTGTTGATGTATAAGCGCGAAGCGGGTGAAATTGCTACCGATGCGGAGTTGCAGTCACAACTTGATGTATATCGCAATCGTGATAGTTATTCACAGATTAAGGACGAGCTTCTGCGCAAAGCTGAAATTACACACCAGCATAACATATCATTCAGTGGCGGTTCTGATATTTATAAATATGCTTTATCGGCAAACTATCAGGAAAAACTTCCTTACGAGAAAGAGCAATCCAATCAACGTATCGGCTTTAACTTAAAGAACCAGTTTGATTTCTTTAAATGGTTGCAGGTTAATGTGGGTATTATCAACAGTAATTACAAAGCAGATTACGATAATGGCTTTCAAGGATTTAGTAATTTGTATTCAAAACCCTACCGGATGCTTCGCAATGAAGACGGTACTCCTGCTATATGGACTATGAATCGCACCCAGGAATCTATTGATGGATTAGTTGCTAAAGGGTTGCTTGATGAAACTTACCGTCCGTTGGATGAAATAGACAAGGCACACTATAACAATGAAAAAAAATATCAGAATTTGAATATTAGTGCCAAATTCAAGATTATGCCTGAATTGAATTTGTCGATATACTACCAAAATGAAAATACTTCTATTTATAATAGTCAGTATTATGATGTAAATTCATATACAATGAAGTCCACGATAAATGATGCTACTGTTATTAAGGACGGAACGATAACCAACCATATACCTGTAGGTGGGCGTCTAAGTGAGACTTGGAATAAGAATAAGTCATATACATTTCGTGTACAAGCGGATTTTAATAAGGAATTTGGCAGACACGATGTGCAAGTACTGGTTGGTGCTGAGAGAAGGCAGGTAAAGACACAAAGTTCATATTATACCAAATGGGGATATGATCCGCAAAGTTTAACATGGAAATCGTTTAATGAACTGCAATTGGGAACAGGTATAAGTGGAACAGAGGCTTTATATGGCAGCTATTATTTTAGTGGACCGTATGACAAGTTTACTGATACCGATGACCGCTATGTCTCATTCTATGGTAACGCATCTTATTCGTTAGACCATCGTTTGTCTGCCACCGGTAGTATTCGTATTGACCAGTCGAACTTGTTCGGTACAGACCCCAAATACCAATATCGTCCGTTGTGGTCAGCCGGATTGCATTATGTAGCTTTGGAAAACTGGCAATGGATTGATCGTCTGGCTATACGTGGAACGTATGGTATCAATGGTAATATAGCCAAAGACAGCGGCCCGTATATGATAGCTACAACTAATTCGCGTCCCAACTCCTACACGAATGAATATTACTCGTACATCTCTACTCCCCCCAATCCGACTTTGCGCTGGGAAAAGACAGGAGTATTTAACCTCGGCGTTGATTTCAATATTTTGAATAACCGTTTGAGCGGAACAATCGAGTTTTATAATAAAAAGACGGTAGATTTGTTGGGGCAACGGCAGACCGACCCGACTTCCGGTTGGGGCTCTTTGCAGTTGAATTACGGTCAGATGTATAATCGCGGTGTGGAAGTCACTTTGCATAGCGAAAATATTCGTACACATAGCTTCAGTTGGTCTTCTGATTTCATCTTCAGTTATAATAAGAACAAACTGACTCAAATAGAGAATTCGGGAACTTCAGCTCAGAGTTATTTCGGATCTTTGCAGAATCGTGAGGGCTATCCTATGAATTCTATATTTGTAGTCCGTTATGCCGGTTTGGATAAGGAAGGTTTACCGCAGGCTTATAAAGCCGACGGAACCATTGTCAATAGCTACGCTTTGTTAGAGCCGGAAGATTTGGTACATGTGGGAACTACCACTCCTCCTTATTCCGCTTCTTTATCAAACCGGATTGCTTACAAGGGATTCGATCTTGATTTCATGTTTATATTTTATGGCGGTCATAAATTAAGAGATGTTGCGGCAAGCAGTATGTTCACGATGTATCCTGTGATGAACTCTACCAGTGCGATAGATCGTGACCGTCTTAACTTCTGGAGACAACCGGGTGATGAGAATGATCCGAACATGGCTCCTGCTTTCCTGTATGGCAACAGCCGTTCAGGTCAGGTGCAATACTTGTGGAGTGCGGCGGATAAGCATATCCAGAAGGGAGATTATATTAAGCTGCGCGACCTTTCTATAGGATATACATTCCCCAAAGTATGGATCAAAAAATTCTTTATGCAGAATCTTCGCGTAAACCTGCAAATTCAGAATTTATGGTATTGGGCTGCCAATGACAAGAATTTAGATCCGGAAGTATGGTCAGGAACAAGCCTTTCGCCGTCCAGAGGGCAGCATATTCCTGCAACTTACACAATCGGACTATCGGCTAATTTTTAAAAACAAAATTTGAATAGTAAGAATAATATGAAAATAACAAAATATATTGCTATCGCTTGTGCTATCTTATCTTTAGCTTCCTGCGATGACTGGTTGGGCAATAAGCCGAAAGGTTATACTATTCCCGAGACTTATGCTGATTACGAAAAGCTAATATCCAGTCAATATCTAATTAATGTATTAGACCCTTATTTGGTTTATTTCACTGACGATCCGATGATGGTGGAAAAAGGCGAAACGACAGTTGAATGGTTCGAATATATCGGTAAAAAAGACCATGAAAGGAATATCTTCTCGTTCCAGCCAGGACAGGTCTACACACCCGGAAACAGTGATGCTATCTGGGAAGATGCATATGCTAACATTTTCAGTTATAATGCCATTATAAATAATGTATTAAGCGCTACCGGCGGTAATGATGCCGACAAGCGCCGTCTGCAGGCAGAGGCATTGGTAGGTCGTGCGTTCGAGTACTTATGTCTGATTAATGTATATGGAAAGCAATATGATGCTTCTACCGCAGCTACGGACTATGGAGTGCCTTTGGTGTTGAGTGAAGAAGTAGGGGGCGGTAAATATAAGCGTAATACGGTTGCCGAAGTTTATGAACAGATAAAAGAAGATTTGGAAACTGCTTCCGCAAGTTTGGCTGACAAAAAAGCGTTCCCTTTCTATCCCACTAAAAATGCTTGTTATTCAGTGTTGTCCCGTATGTATCTGTACATGGGTAATTATAGCGAGGCTTTGAGATATGCCAATATGATACTTTCTGATCCGCAGAATATTCAGTTAATCGAATATAAGAACTATAAGAAGATCGACGGAACTCAATGGAGAAATATCGTAACGGATGACGATAACGAGACACAGTTCCCCGATGGACAATATGGTTTCCCAAGCCCGGAACAGATTTATACCCGTTATATCAGTAATCATACTTTCAACAGTGTAGCTGAAAGCGACGATTTGCGTCAGGCTTTTGCCAAGAATACGGATACAGAGGCAGGTGAAGTGGATTTGCGTGAATATTTATTTTTCCGTTCCGACTGCATGAACCGGGGAGCGGGTATGGAATACTTCAAAGGATATACCGTTTATACAGCATGGATACAAATCAATGCAGGGACTTCCATTCCTGAAATGCTCCTGACTGCGGCAGAATGTGAAGCGCGCGTGGGATCTACTTCCAAAGCTATCGGCTACCTGAACACTTTGCGTGCATCCCGTATCAAAAATCATATTGCATATGATGCTGCGGACTATACAGATAGACAAAAAGCATTGCAGTTAGTACTTGACGAACGTCGTTGTGAGTTCGCAATGATAGGATATATGCGATATGTGGATTTGCGGCGTCTGAACAAAGAACCTCAATTTGCAAAAACGATAGTCCATAAAGTGGGAAATGAGACATGGGAACTTCCGGCGAATGACCCGCGTTATATTATGCCTGTTCCCCAAAATGTATTGGAATATAATCCGGACATTCCTCAGTATGAACGTTAATAGATAGAAATAATATGTACAAAATAACATCAATGATGGTACTCGGCTTAGCGCTGAGTGCCTTCACGACGGCAGAAGCCGCCAAGCTGACTTTCAAGATAACCAATCCCCATGAAACGGCTAAAGTGGTATTAACCTTCGCTCAAAGTAATGAACAAAAGGAAATTGCGATAGATGCAGCCGGAAATGGAAGTATTGAAATCACAGACTTTGCGCCGCAATATGTAACCATGCAATATACTCGTGGACGCCGCACTCTTTATCTGGATCCTAAACAGGATCTTAGCCTTTCGTTCAACAGCGATGATATGTGGAAGAATGTAACTTTCGCAGGAGAAGGAGCAGCTATCAACACTTACTTGGGAAGCGGAAAACTCAAGTCGTTAGGCATGCCCGATATGAAAATGCAGGAAGATGCCATCTTGCACAGGGGCGATAGCCTGTATGCGGCTAATTGTCAGGTTCTGGAGTCTTCACAGTTGCCTGCCGACTTTACCGCACTAGAGAAGGTGCGTTTGCAGTATTACACTTACTATTATCTTCCATTGTACGCTTCTTATCATTCTTATTACGGGAAAGATGAAGACTACACTCCTTCGGAAGCATTCTATAAAAAGCTGAAAGCACTAACCCCGATTGACGCCAAACTGTTGGCTCTGAGAGAATACAAAGCATATCTGCCCGGCGCTGTTACGGCTTTGAGTCTCGAAGGAAAAACAAACGATTCAAAAGTGATTGAACAACGTGTCCATTATGTGGATTCTGAAATAAAAGATGCGGAAGTTGCAGAATTTCTGATGAATGAATTCGTTTATAGTTATGTAGAGAATAGCGGTTTGGACGATGCTGACAGCCTGATTGCCATGTTTCGCAAACATGTGAAAGATGCGCAGTCAATAGAAAAGTTTAATACACTTTGTGGCAAATGGGAAAAACTGAGATCGGGTAATCCGTCCGTTAGTTTCTCTTATACGGATATAGATGGTAAAACCGTTTCCATGGCTGATTTGAAAGGTAAGTATATCTACATTGACGTATGGGCTACATGGTGTGGCCCTTGCCGCGGAGAACTTCCTTCATTGAAAGAACTGGAAGAAAAATATGCGGGCAAGGGTATTTACTTCGTCAGTATGTCATGTGATAAAAACAAGAAAGCATGGGAAAACATGGTAAAGAAAGATGAACTGAAAGGAATCCAACTTCACATGGGTACTGACAGGTCGTTTATGGATGCCTATCTTATTAATGGTATTCCCCGGTTTATCCTGTTAGACCGTGAAGGCAAAATTATCTCTGCTAACATGACACGTCCTTCGGACTCCAGAACAGCAAAGAAGTTTGATGAATTATTAGGTCTTTAATACCTGCTTTTTACTTCTAAACATTAGGGTGGATTACAGATTATTCAGAAATAAAGAGGGCTCGCTTCACGATTGGAAGCGGGCCCTCTTTGGGATAAGGAAACTGGTTAGGGTATTTATATATAGGGATGAGGATTTATTTTTTAGTTAGATGTTGAGTGAATATTTCTTCTGATTTATAGTCTTCTGCAATCTGTTTTATCCGTTCATTGGTTTGGTTTAATATCTCATACAATTCTGTTTCATCGAAACAATCTCCCAGTTCTATGGCAGGTGTCAGAAAATCAGGTCTGTTATCTCCTTCTTTTTCATGGATTATAACTACGATTTTCCCTTCTTGATTCGTGGAAAACAAAATGCCGTGTTTTCGGATTAACTCAATAAATTCTTTTACGAACTTATATTCTTTTATTGTTAATATTCTTTCCATGGTTTTCTGTTTGTATGTTGTTTGCTGCAAAGTTCGTGTTTTTTTCTATAATCAGGCTGTTTGGAAGTATTCATTTTATCACTTTTGACCGGTAGTAATATTCCTTTTATCCATATTATCACATCTATTCGTTTTTTTCGTATATTTGCTTCGAGCGAAACTTTTCATTTGTATATTTGTTGGATTTTAAAAAGAAGAAATCAAGAATGGAAACAGAAGAATTGACTATTGGGAGAGTCCATCACGGACGCAATATACGTCGTACCCGTATTGAAAAGAATATGAACCAGGAAGGTTTAAGTGAATTGGTACACCTTTCACAACCTGCTGTCTCTAAATATGAGAAGATGAGAGTGATTGATGATGAAATGTTGCAGCGTTTTGCACGGGCATTGAATGTTCCTTTCGATTATCTTAAGACTTTAGAAGAGGATGCACAGACGGTGGTGTTTGAGAATATTACAAATAATGGTAATGCAGGGACGAATGCTAATATTGGATTCGTTGATGAAGTTGGTGAGGACAATAGAGTAAACAACTTTAACCCTATCGACAAAATCACCGAACTTTACGAGCGTCTTTTAAAAGAAAAGGATGAAAAGTATGCAGCCTTAGAACGTCGTTTGCAGCATATTGAGCAAAGTTTGCAGAAATAGAAAAATAGATAATTGAAAGGAATCGCAATATGATGAAACAAATACCATACGGAATAACGGACTTTGGACGAATTCAGAAAGAGAATTATTATTATGTGGATAAGACAATGTTCATTGAAAAAATAGAGATGCAACCGCCTTATCTATTTCTGATCCGTCCCCGTCGATTTGGGAAGAGTCTGACTTTGGCTATGTTGGAAACCTATTACGATATTAATTATGTCGAACAGTTTAATGAATTGTTCGGGCATTTATACATAGGTCAGCATCCTACCAGGCTACATAATAAGTTTCTCATTATGCGGTTTAATTTTTCCGAAGTAAGTTCTAATGTCAATGAGGTAGAGCCCTCGTTTAAACTTCATTGTTGTAACAAGATAAAAGACTTCGTATACAAATACGAGCATTTGTTGGGAAAAGAAATTTGGGAGGTTTTGGATGAGGATACCCAAAAAGTCCCCGGTGCTTTTTTATCGGCAGTCAACACCTATGCCAGTCGCAAAGGAAATCTCCGAATTTATTTGCTTATTGATGAATATGATAATTTCACTAATACCATTCTTTCAACTTACGGTACAGACTATTATCGGAAAGCAACGCATGGCGAAGGTTTTATCCGCGGCTTCTTTAACGTGATAAAATCAGCTACTACCGGAACCGGCTCTGCTCTCGAGCGATTGTTTATCACTGGAGTGAGTCCTGTGACGATGGATGATGTCACTAGTGGTTTTAATATCGGAACCAACATCACAAATGATTCCTGGTTCAATGATTTGGTTGGCTTTAGTGAGAAAGAGTTGCGTGAAATGTTGACGTATTATAAAGAGCAGGGAGTTCTTGAAGAATCAGTGGATGAAATTGTTGCCATGATGAAACCTAATTATGACAATTATTGCTTTAGTGAAGATACGTTGGAACAGTGTATGTTCAATTCTGATATGGCACTTTATTTTCTGAAATCTTTTGTTCTTCATCATAAAAAACCAAAAGAGATTGTAGACCCTAATATCCGCACTGACTTCAACAAACTGACATATTTGATAAAGCTTGATCACGGATTGGGAGAGAACTTTTCCGTTATAAAGGAAATAGCCGAACAGGGCGAGATTACTACCGATATCGTCACTCATTTTTCTGCATTGGAGATGACAGATCCCAGCAATTTCAAGTCTTTGTTGTTCTACTTCGGACTTCTTTCCATTAAAGGTGTTGATATGGTGGGAAGACCCATCTTGCATGTCCCGAATTTAGTGGTGAGGGAACAGCTTTTCAATTTCCTGATTCAAGGATATAGTAAACATGATATCTTTAAGATGGATATGAACAAGATGACAGCTCTATTTGAGGATATGGCTTTTCGGGGAGACTGGAAACCTCTTTTCGGTTTTATAGCTGATGCCATTCGTGAGCAGAGCCGCATCCGTGAATATATTGAGGGTGAAGCACACATTAAAGGTTTTTTGCTTGCTTATTTAGGGATGTACCGTTATTATCAACTCTATCCGGAATATGAATTGAATAAAGGTTTTGCAGATTTCTTCTTCAAGCCTAGTCCGTCGGTTCCCGTGATGCCCCCGTTCACCTATCTGCTTGAAGTGAAATATGCGAAAGCCGGTGCTTCGGAAAAAGAGATACGTACCCTTGCCGATGAGGCGCGCGAACAGTTGCTTCGTTATAGTGAAGACGAGTTAGTGGCGGGAGCTAAGGCTAAAGGTGGACTGAAACTGATTACAATTGTATGGCGTAGTTGGGAGCTTGTATTATTGGAAGAGACTACTTTTTCTTAATAATATGAACCAGTAGTTGAATTTGAATGAAACTGTACGGAAATAAGTTGAATTATATCTCCCAACAACTCTACTAGGGAATTAAAATGTGAAAATTTGCTGTCACCTGTCACATATTTACATTTAAACATGTGATTGTGAGGGAGTAATGATGTGACAGCAGTATGTGACAGCACGGTGATAGCATTTTTGCTGTCACATCTCTTCTTCTCTCTTTCTTTTAAAAGCAAGTTCCAAGTTAGTTCCTCTTGCCTGAAACTTTAGTTTCAAGCAGTAAAAACTAAAGTTTCAAGGCTTAGAAACAATTGTTTCGAGTAATTGAAACTCTAGTTTCAAGCGGGTGAAACTTTGGTTTCAAGCAGGCGAAACTCTAGTTTCATCCTATGAAACCAATAGTTTAAAGGCATGAAACTAATATTCCCCCCTACGGCTAAAAATATGAGCTATACAAGTTGTGATTTTTAAGAAAGAGAAAAGAGAGGGAAGAAAGAAAAAGGGAGATAAAATGGTGACAGCACTTTTGCTGTCACTGTGCTATCACATGCTGCTGTCACATCATTACTCACTCACAATCACATGTTTAAATGTAAACACGTGACAGATGACAGCAAGTTTCCACTTTTTAATTCTCTAGTGGAAATTCGTGGAGATTACGTTTCGTCTTGTTTTTGCATAGTGACACTTCAACTTTCTTTCCCTTTCTTTGTTCTTTCTGCGGGAATGTGTTACTTTTGTATTGCCCCAATCAATGGGTATGAGGACTAAAGAAAGGAACAATTATGGAAGAAGTAAAAAGAATCCCTTATGGGGTTTCCAATTTTGTGGAAGTGGTGGAGCAGAACCAATATTATGTAGATAAAACGATGTATCTGCCTTTGTTGGAAGAGCAACCCAGCAATTTGTTCTTTATCCGTCCCCGCCGTTTCGGCAAGAGCATTTTTCTGAGTATGCTCCGAACTTATTATGACATCTCTCAAAAAGAAAAGTTCGAAAAACGCTTCGGCAATTTGTGGATAGGTAGTCGTCCTACACAGTTACAAGGGGCTTTCCAAATACTTTATCTTGATTTTTCCAGAGTGGGGGGGCTTGATAGGACACTTGCCCAGAGCTTTGATGATTACTGCTGTGGCGGACTGGATGATTTTGCTTCTATCTATGAACCCTATTATTATCCTGGCTTCGAAGAGGAAATGAAAGCCCAATGCGGCACTACCAACAAAATTAACTTTCTGGAGCGTAAGGCACGTAATAACGGATCCAAGCTTTATCTGATAGTGGATGAATACGATAATTTCACTAACGTGGTGCTGAACGAGCAGGGCGACAAAGTTTATCATGCCTTGACCCATGCCAGTGGCTTTTACCGCGAAATATTCAAGAAGTTCAAAGGTATGTTTGATCGTATCTTCATGACTGGTGTCAGCCCTGTGACACTGGACGACCTGACTAGCGGATTTAATATCGGTTGGAATATCAGTACCGATCATCAGTTTAACATGATGCTGGGATTCAGCGAGACTGATGTACGCGAGATGATCCGGTATTATAAGGATGCCGGACGGTTGCCGGGCAATACGGATATAAATGCGATGATAGAGGAAATGCGCCCGTGGTATGACAATTATTGTTTTGCCGAAGAAAGCTTGGAGCGCGATCCGAAAATGTTCAACTGTGACATGGTGTTCTATTATTTGCGGCATTATATGACTTTGGGTAAATCGCCCAAAGAGATGATAGACCCCAACACCCGTACAGATTACAATAAGATGAAGAAACTTATCCGGCTGGATAAGTTGGACGGTAATCGCAAGGGCGTATTGCGTAAAATCACGGAAGAGGGGCAGATTGTCACCACGTTAGTGACTACCTTTCCCGCTACCGATATCACTAAACCGGAGATTTTCCCCAGCCTGCTCTTTTATTATGGTATGCTCACCATTACCGCCACCTACGGAAAACGCTTGGTGCTAAGTATTCCCAATAATAATGTGCGTAAGCAATATTATGAATTCCTGCTGGAAGAGTATCAGGACAGAGAACATATCAATTTGAATGATTTGGCAGACTTGTTTGATGAGATGGCCTACGACGGTCATTGGCGTGAAACGCTGGAATTTATCGCCCATGCCTACAAAGAAAACTCTTCCGTGCGAAGTGCCATTGAAGGCGAGCGCAACTTGCAAGGCTTCTTTACTGCCTACTTGAGTACGAATTCCTATTACCTGATAGCTCCGGAAGTGGAATTGAACCACGGTTATTGCGACTTGTTCCTAATGCCCGACTTGATGCGCTATGACGTGAAGCATAGCTATATCATCGAAATGAAATACCTTTCCACCAAAGACTCGGAAGCGAAAGCTGAAGCTCAGTGGCAAGAAGCCGTAGGGCAGATAAAAGGGTATGCTGTCGGTCCTAAGGTACGCCAGATGGTGCACGCCACCGAGTTACATTGCATTGTGATGCAGTTTCGCGGATGGGAATTGGAACGGATGGAGGAAGTTTGACCTAATCCATAACATTGGGAAAAGAGCAGGCGGTTCACTCTCATTCTTGCGCAAAAGTTCATGTTACTTGTAGACCTGTATCGGCAGTTCTCCTTTCAATGCCCCTATCGCATTAAAAGCCAATGACTCCATTTCGTTTTCTCCGGGATAGATATGGATAGGCGCCAGAAATGAGATGCGTTTTTTGAGTCGTGAAATGACATAATCCGAATAAGCGATTCCCCCGGTCAGAAGGATGGCGTCTATTTTTCCGCATAGGACGGTAGCTGCGCCACCGATGGCTTTTGCTACATTATAAATCATGGCATCCAATATCAGTTCCGCTTTTTTATCCCCTTCTTCTATGGACTTGATAATAGCAGGTACATCGGTAGTCCCCAAATGTGCAGTCAGGCCGGCGCGACCGGAAATTCGTTTTTTCAATTCATCTTTGGTGTGTTGTCCGCTGAAACAAAGATCAATGAGTTGACCTGCCGGAAGCGTTCCGGCACGTTCCGGTGAGAAAGGGCCTTCGCCATCTAATGCATTGTTCGCGTCGATAGCCCGTCCATGATGGTGGACAGCTATCGAAATGCCGCCGCCCAGATGACAGATTATTAAATCGAGATCCTCATATTTTGTTCCCTGCTCTTTGGCAAAACGCCGGGCTATTGCCTTTTGATTCAATGCATGCCAGATGGTGATTTTCGGCATCAATGGAGAACCTGTAATACGGGCTATATCTTTCAGTTCGTCTACAACTCCCGGGTCGGCAATGAAAGCAGGACAATCGGGAAGGGAGGATGCCAGTTCTTTGGCTATCAAGCCGCCTAAGTTGCAGGCATGCGTACGCATGGCATGCAATGTGTCCCGTACCATAGCCTCGTTCACTTCATATACACCACCGGGAATAGGCTTTACCAATCCGCCCCGTCCGATGACGGCATCAAAAGCAAAGGGAATACCATTGGACTCTAATTCTTTAAGTACAAGGTTCTTTCGGAACTCAAACTGGTCTATCACCTGCGGATAAACGGATAATTCTTCTACCGTATGCTTGATATTGCTGACAAATAGGGGTGTTTCGTTTTCGTATACAGCTATTTTTGTAGAGGTGGAACCGGGGTTGATGACTAGAATCTTCATAGAGTCTAATGTTTTAAGTATGGATTATGAACTGTGAATTGCGAATTATGAATTATTACCTTGATTAAGCACTTGCTTTCTGCACTCGCAATCTCCTGACACTTGCAGGCATGCCATGGCTATACTGTAATATTTGGATAATCCCGAATCACTGCGGGACGGAAGGACTACGGGGCAAACAGGGCCTTGCAGCAATCCTGCCATTTCTGCATTGGCAAATAAGGAAACAGACTTATAAAAAGCATTTCCAGATTCTATATTAGGGAATATAAGCACATCTGCCTGGCCGTTGATAGGAGATACAATACCTTTTATATCCCCGCTTGCCTGCTCGCAAGCCGTACGTACATCCAGCGGGCCGTCGATAATGACGTTTCCGAACTCTCCGGCTTCAGCCAATTCAACAATATTCACATAATCCAATGAATGAGGGAACTTCGCGCTTACTTTTTCCGTACAGTGAATCAACGCCACGCGTGGCTGTTCAATGCCGAAGTGCCGGCAGGTACAAATAGCATACCATATCATTTCTATACGTTGTTGCAAGGTAGGACGTGGGATTACCGCAGCATCTGAGAAGAAAAGCAGCTTATGATAAGTCGGAATTTCCATCACTGCCAGGTGCGTGAGGATTTTCCCTTTCGGGAGCAGTCCTTTTTCTTTGTCGAGTATAGCGTGCAGCAGGTTGTCCGTATTAATGATTCCTTTCATTAAAATATCCGCTCCTCCCTCACGAACGATACGTACGGCTTCGCGCGCTGCTTCGTCCGAATCTTCTATATGGATGGTTTTCACATATTCCGGATATTGTTTGAGCGTAGGGTATTTTTCAAGGATAGCCGAGTCTCCAATCATCAGAAACTCCGCAATCCCTTCTTCCAAAGCACGCGTAATCGCATACTCGGTATTAGGATCATTGGCACAAACCACGGCAATCCGTTTTCTGTGGTTTAGTTTCTTGAGGTGTTCTGTGAGTTGGGCAAAATTTAGAATAGGTTCCATAACGTTAGATTTTTAGCAAATATCAGAAAAATGATTGAAAAAATAAGGATTATAACCCGAAAAAATACATCTGTTGTGTAACATTTTGCTATATTTCATTTGTTTTGCCCGCTAGATGCGCATGGAATCGTTTTTTCATGTATTTTTGCATACATAAGTCAACAAAATAGAGTATAGAATATGGATATTCAATTTCCCCCCTTTTTGCAACCGGGTGATAAAGTAGTCATTGTGTCGCCTTCCAGTAAGATAGACAAAGAGTTTCTGAAAGGTGCCCGGAAACGGATCGAGTCATGGGGCTTGAAGGTTGCCATCGGAAAGCATGCCGGCGGTTCTTCCGGAAGATATGCCGGAACAATCAAACAACGTCTCAAAGACTTGCAGGACGCGATGGATGATCCGACGGTGAAAGCTATTCTTTGCAGCCGTGGGGGATACGGAGCTGTGCATCTGGTAGATAAGATCGATTTTACCGCTTTTCATGAGCATCCGAAGTGGTTGCTTGGATTCAGTGACATCACGGCATTGCACAATCTGTTTCAGAAAAACGGATATGCATCCCTGCATTCACTGATGGCGCGCCATCTCACGGTAGAACCGGAGGATGATCCGTGTACTGTCTATTTAAAAGATATCCTGTTCGGCAATCTGCCTGTTTATACTTGTGAAAAACACAAGCTGAATAAACAAGGGAGCGCGCAAGGAATCCTGCATGGCGGAAACATGGCAGTAGCCTACGGTTTGCGTGGAACTCCTTACGATATTCCGGCGGAGGGGACGGTGCTGTTTATAGAAGATGTCAGCGAGCGCCCTCATGCCATTGAACGGATGATGTATAATCTGAAACTGGGCGGTGTGCTCGAAAAACTGTCCGGGCTTATTATCGGGCAATTTACCGAATATGAAGAAGACCGTTCCTTGGGAAAGGAATTGTATGCAGCCTTGGCAGATTTAGTGAAAGAGTATGATTACCCCGTTTGTTTTAATTTCCCGGTAGGGCATGTCACTCATAATTTGCCGCTTGTCAATGGGGCAAAAGTGGAGTTCACGGTTGGAAAGAATAATGTAGAATTAAAGTTTATTTGTTAATAATCTATTCCATCTGAGCAATGCTGTGATGAAAATGACTAATTTTGAGGCTTTAATAGAAAAGAGGACGATGAAAAAGAAACCTATGATAGTATTGACAAGTGCCTTTTTGTTATTATCGGCATTCTCTTGCGGAGGCGGCAACAAGGCAAATAGTACAAATGAACAAAGCGAGAAGGTAGTCGTGAACGTACCACAGTTTGATGCGGACAGTGCTTATCTGTATGTAAAGAATCAGGTGGATTTCGGCCCTCGCGTGCCTAATACGAAGGAACACGTAGCTTGTGGAAATTACCTGGCAAAGCAGTTGAAAGACTTTGGCGCACAAGTGACCGACCAATATGCCGACCTGATAGCCTATGACGGAACTTTGCTGAAAGCAAGAAATATCATCGGTTCTTATAAGCCCGATAGCAAAAAGAGAATTGCCCTCTTTGCACATTGGGATACACGTCCTTGGGCTGACAACGATCCCGATGAAAAGAACCATAAGACTCCTATTTTAGGAGCGAATGACGGAGCGAGCGGAGTAGGAGCCTTATTGGAGATAGCCCGTTTGATAAACCAACAGCAGCCGCAACTCGGTATTGATATAATCTTCCTTGATGCGGAAGATTATGGGGCGCACGATCAGAATAATGAAGCATCATGGTGTCTGGGCGCACAGTATTGGGCACGCAACCCTCATGTGCAGGGATACAATGCCCGCTTTGGCATCCTGCTCGATATGGTGGGCGGCAAAAATACCGTTTTCCTGAAAGAATCATATTCAGAACAATTCGCGCCGGATATCAATAAGAAAGTCTGGAAAGCAGCCAAGAAACTGGGATATGGCAAAATGTTTATTGATGAAGACGGCGGCGGAGTGACAGACGACCATCTGTTTATCAACCGTCTGGCACGCATCAAGACGATTGATATCATCGCTTCTGACCCCGAGGGCGGATTTACTCCTACCTGGCATACGCTGACGGACAACATGGAGCATATTGATAAAAATACATTGAAAGCAGTCGGACAGACTGTATTGGAAGTAATTTATAACGAGAAATAATAAATATATCATGTCAATTAATGAATTGCAAGACGAAGTTATTGCAGAGTTCAGTGACTTCGACGATTGGATGGATCGCTACCAACTACTTATTGACTTAGGAAATGAGCAGGAACCGCTGGAAGAAAAATATAAGACGGAACAGAATCTGATTGAAGGATGCCAAAGCCGGGTATGGCTTCAGGCGGATGATGTAGACGGTAAGATTGTTTTTAAGGCGGAAAGTGACGCGTTGATTGTAAAAGGAATCATAGCCTTGCTGATAAAGGTGTTGTCAGGGCACACTCCTGATGAAATACTGAATACGGATCTTTATTTTATTGATAAGATCGGATTGAAAGAGCATCTATCGCCTACACGCAGCAATGGGTTGCTGTCGATGGTAAAACAAATACGAATGTACGCATTAGCATTCAAGGCAAAAGAGGGGAAGTGAAAACTTCCCTTTTTTTATTTTGCTTTTGCGGAAGTCAGATAACGCATAGCCAATATACTTCCAATGAGTAACAGAACCGCTCCGGATAAAACAAGCAGGTAGGGAGTGCCGCTTATCAGGTCATCCATGTGCTCTGCATCAGGATATTTGTAACTGATATATACGGATAGGGAATTGTTCAGTATATGCATGAAGATGCCTGGAATCAGACTGCCGGTTTTATAATACGTCCATGCCAGAAGGATACCAATCAGAAATGCCGGGATTATTTGTGCAGGATTAATGTGGATGATACCGAACAGAAGTGCCGAGATGAAAATAGCCTTCGGCGGATCGTACTGTTGCAGCAAGGCTTTCGTGATGGCTCCGCGAAACAATAGTTCTTCCAGTACAGGGCCTATAATAACTATCGTAAGAATACCGCCCCAACCGGATTGAAGGATATCGAAAGATTGCTCCATGATATTAGGAATCCAGTCCAGCAGCCCCATCAGTGCGGATAACAGGAATCCGCAGGTGAGGATAGCCAGTGCACTGCCAAGCAGATAAGGAACCGATACAGGCGACCATGTTGACTTTTGGGTACTGATATAACCGGCTTTCCACAGATAAATCCCCATCATAATCTGACCGGTCAATAGTGTCGGAAGCAGCATTATCTGCGTTAAGATGGCTCTGTCCATATTCCCGGTAGTGACCAATAAATAGATGGTACAGGGTATCATAACCAGAATAGGGGCAACGACTTGTGTCATAAGAAGATTGAGCAGTACTAATTTGATGGCTGTCTTCATAAGGCTTTATACTCTTTATTTAGTTGTAAAGAAACTGCAGATGAACATAGCTAACATGGATATAGCTATTACCACGATGGAGATGCTCATAAATGTCTTTTGCATACGAATCTGTTTTTAAGTTGTTATTATTATATCGAACTTATGTATATTATTCATCTTGCTCTTTCTGTTGAGTGCAACCTGTCTCTTTGGCAAGAAGGATGGCTTCTGTCTCTTCAGCGTCTTTATGAAGTTGTATAATCAGTTCGTCGATACTGGAATATTTCAGTTCGGGACGAGTCCGTTTTATAAAAGTGAGCCGGATAAACTTGTCATATATGTTGGAGTGGAAGTGAAGGATATTCACTTCAATCGTGCGGTCAGGCCCATTGCCAATCGTTGGGCGGACGCCTATATTCAACATTCCCATATAAGTTTTCCCGTCGAATGTCACCCATACGGCATAAACACCATCCGCAGGAATGAGTTTGTCGGGATCGTCAACATTTAAGTTTGCGGTCGGGAATCCGATTTTCCTACCTACCTGATAGCCGCCTACAACAGTTCCGTCCAGAAAATATTCATATCCCAGACAGCGGGCTGCCAAGTCTACATCTCCTTTGTGGAGCAGTTTGCGGATGAGGGAAGAACTGACAGTAACACTCTGTCCGTCTTTCATTTCTACAGGACTGGTATATGCTTTTGCCTGAATAACCTCTATGCCGATTTCTTTTCCATAACGTACGTAATCTTCAAACCCTTCGCTGCGGTTGTGTCCGAAACGATGGTCGTAACCTATCACCAGGCATTCCACCTGAAAACGTTCTTTTAGTACTTGAGTCATAAACTCACGTGCCGTCAGTCGGGAAATTTCTGGTGTGAAATCAAGCATCAGGCAGTAATCTACTCCGATGCCGGCCAACAGATTTATTTTTTCTTCCGGTGTAGTCAGAAGTTCCGGGCGATAATCGGCGTTCATCACTTTGCGGGGATGAACAGGGAAAGTAACCAATGCAGAACGTAAACCTTTGGCTGTCGCTATCTCTTTCACTTGCCGAATCAGATAGCGGTGTCCTGCATGAACTCCATCAAAGAAACCGATGGTAGCTACACAGGGTTCCGGAGTAAGGGGCGATATATCACGTATAATCTGCATTTCTACGAATTTATTTTTTGAAAAGATGACTCCAGTCTTCGCCGGGTTTTGCCGTATAGGTGGAAATGCCCAGTTCTTGAGCGGCCTTACAGTTGATTTCAGAGTCGTCGATGAAGAGTGTTTCTTGCGGTTCGATGCCTGCATCTTCGATGACAGCCTTAAAAATATCCGCTTCCGGTTTTACCATGTGCATCTCATAAGAGAGATAGGCTTTTTCGAAATAATCCTCTACTCTGAATGTGCGATAGGGAAACAGGTTGTGGCAGGCATATTTCCAATGGATTTCGTTGGTGTTGCTAAGCAGGTAGACAACATATTTAGTGCGCAATTTCAACAGTAAATCAAGTTTGTAGTCAGGTATGTCTACCAGGAAACTATTCCAGGCCGCGTCTATTTGTTTGTCACTGACTACTTTGCCCATCATGTCCCGAATCTCATTCCGGAATTCGGCGGAAGTAATCAGCCCTTTTTCCTGTTGCATGAATACTCCATGCAGTTGTTGGATATTCAATCGCTCTTCTACGTCTGTGAACCCTAATTTCTTAAAGTTCTCCATACAACGTTGGCGGTCGAGATTGATAAGCACACCGCCCAAATCAATAAGAAGGTTTTTAATTCCTTTACTTTTCATTTCTACTCTTTTTGTGAATAATACGCTGAACAAGGCGGACAAGTTCTCCAACCCATAACACCGTGGACGAAACGCCTATAATTAGAAGCCAAGTCTGCCAGTCGAGTGGTGTCGTACGGAATACAGCCCCACCGAACTGTACAATCAGGAATTGTCCGACCAGGATGGCCAGTACAATGAGCTCCATACCATACGATTTGGAAAGCCCTTTGAATGCCGAGTCGGTAGTGCCGAATACGCGGGCGTTAAAGAGATTCCAGAATTGTAACATGACAAAGAAGGTGAAGAAAATAGTGAGGTTACGTATATCCATACCTTGCGGGCTATGGTCGAAATAATAAATCATCCCGAGCAGCACGATAAGGAAAATAGACCCTACACCTATTATATTAGACCGCATCGCTTTACTGATAATAAAATCGGTACTGCGGCGGGGTTTTTCAAGCATTACGGTTTCACTGGGCGGGATGGAAGCCAGAGCCAAGGCCGCAAAAGTATCCATAATCAGGTTTACCCATAGCATCTGTGTCACGGTCAGCGGAAGTTCCGTACCGATAACCGAACCCAGCAGGACAATAAGCAATGCGACGAAATTAATCGTCAACTGGAAAACAATGAAACGCTGGATATTTTTATAAAGTGAACGTCCCCACATGACAGCGGTTCCGATACTGTTGAATGAGTCGTCGAGCAAGGTAATGTCACTGGCTTCTTTGGCAACGGAAGTTCCCGTTCCCATTGACAACCCGACTTGGGCATGGTTCAGGGCAGGCGCGTCATTCGTACCGTCTCCGGTTACGGCTACTACCGCCCCTTTCTGTTGGAGTAATTGTACCAGGCGTTGTTTATCCGTCGGGCGGGCACGCGACATGATTTTAAGATCCATCACCCGGTCTAATGCTTCTTCGTCACTCAACTCGGCGAATGCCACTCCGGTGATACGATTCCGCTCTGTATCCGTCTCCGGATTCCAAAGACCTATCTGACGGGCAATCTCCGTAGCAGTTCCCGGTGTGTCACCGGTCACGATCTTGATACCGATACCCGCCGACTGGCATTTGGCTACGGCAGCAGGCACATCCGGACGAATCGGGTCGGATATGGCAACGATTCCCAAGAAATTCAAATCATTGGCTGATACTAATTCCGTACAGTCATCCGGTTCATTCTCTCCGACAATTTTGAAAGCAAATCCAAGTGTGCGCATTGCCATATTCTGGTAATTCAGCAATTGCGCTTCTACTGTCGAACGGTATTCCACAGCGTCCACCCTTCTGCCGTCCAGTACAACTTCCTTACACTTACCAAGAACGATTTCCGGCGCTCCTTTAATATAGAGTATTTTCTTTCCGATTAATGGCGATTTTACAAGAGTAGCCATGAACTTCCGTTCGGTCGAGAACGTGAGTTGGTCAAGGATATGTGCATTTTCGCGAAGTTCGAGATAATTCCTTCCCTGGCTGTTCAACCATAACAGTAAAGCTACCTCAGTAGGATTTCCCACTCCTTTCGGTTTTTCTCCGGTAGCTGATTCTTCCAGGAAAGCGGTTGAATTGGCACTGATACCTTCTGCGATAAGTGCGCTGATATCGTCATCGGACAGGTCACTGCCGTTCTTTATGCCATAAAAGTTAGGTTCATGCACCTGCATCAGATTCTGTGTCAGCGTACCTGTTTTATCCGTACAAATCACAGTGATAGCGCCCATCGTCTCGCAAGCGTGCATCTTTCGTACGAGGTTGTTAGTAGAAAGCATACGGCGCATATTCAACGCCAGGCTGAGGGTGACGCTCATAGGCAAACCTTCGGGCACGGCCACTACAATCAGAGTAACCGCCATCATAAAGTACTTGAGTGTCCGTTCGAAAACGGGAAGCCATTCATGCCATCCGTTCAATGCGCCGAAATCAAAGTAGAGCAATACATCTTTCACGAAGAAAATAAGGAAGGCAAGACCGGCAACGGTAAAACCGATTTTTCCGATCAGGTTGGCAAGTTTCGTCAACTGTATATTCAGCGGTGTCGGTTCAAGATTATCTTCCGTACTTTGGCGGGCTACTTTTCCGATTTCGGTAGCATCTCCTACATGCAGTACACGCATTGTTCCATGCCCGTCGACTACCGTAGTGCCGCGCATCACCAGATTTGAAGCATACGTCGCCTCTTCATCGAAATCTGCTTCCACAGTCGTCTTATTGATAACGGGTTCTCCAGTCAGATTGGATTCGTTCACCTGCAAGGAGATGGCTTCCAGCAGTTCTCCGTCCGCCGGTATTTCTTCTCCCGTTTCCAGGATAACGATATCACCAACCACTATATCTTTACGGGGAACTTCCTGCACACGTCCGTTACGGATTACTTTTACCAATGTCTCTTCGTTGACTGCATTCAGCAAATCGAATTTCTTACTGGCGTCATATTCGAAAAAGAAACCGATACCGGTAGCCAACAGGATGGCGGCTATAATTCCGATTGTCTCGGCATACTCATTCTCAATGATGGAGATTATTAACGAAAATGCGGCTGCCACTAATAGTACGCGTACAACCGGATCTTCAAATTTTTCGAGATAAAGCTTCCATAGGGAAGGACGCTTGGGGGGTGTTAACAGGTTGATACCATTTTTTTCCCTGCTTTGAAGGACTTCGTTATCGGTAAGTCCTATATGATAAAAGTCATCTTTATTTGTACTCATGCAGATACATGCGTTTAGTTTGGACTGCAAAAGTACAACATAATATTGTGATAAAATGTTTAATTAAAACTTTTTATGAAGTCGGATTTATTACTGCGGCTTGCCACATGTCCGGTAGGGGATGGTGAACCAGAATGTAGAGCCTTCACCCTCTACGGAGTCCGCTCCGATTTGACCGTCCAGTCTGTTCACGATGGTTTGGGAAATAGAAAGCCCCAGACCCGCTCCTTTCTTGTCTTTGTTCAACTTCACAAACCGCCCGAATACGTCCGGCAATTTTTCGGCAGGAATCCCTGCTCCGGTGTCCTTTACATAAAAATAAATTTCAGTATCCCGGGCTTCATATCCGATACGGATCGTACCTTCATGCGTGAATTTAATCGCGTTGGTCGTAAAGTTGGAGAGCACTTGGGCGACGCGGTTGCGGTCGGTCGATATGAGACAGGAAAAACGCGATGGTTCTGCTATGATTTTAATCATTCCGCCGGCATCATTCACTCGCATCTGGAAAAGTTGCTGTAAGTCTGAAAGCAACAAGTTGATATCAACCGTTGTATATACAAACTCCAAGGTGCCCGCTTCAATCTTTGACATATCGAGAATATCATTGACCAGTTGCATCAGGAGGTCGGCATTCATCTTTATGATTTCCTGATATTGTTTTTTTTCCTCTTCTGTGTTGGCGCTGCCCATTATTTCCGCAAATCCGGTAATGGCATTGAGGGGTGTACGTATCTCATGGCTCATATTAGCCAGAAACGCAGATTTGGATATATCGGCTTTCTCCGCTTTTTCCTTGGCGCGTGTCAGCTCCTCTTCCGCTTTTTTCAGACGGGTGACATCATGGACGGTAAGTACCATATTCTCTTTCTCATCCAGAAGAAAGTATGAACCGGATATGCTCGCGTTGCATTCAACGGCATCATTATCGGAAGTAACTACGTTCAGCGTCGCTTCGAGGTCGGTGAAATTCCTTCTTTGTTCGAAAGCCTGGCGTATGGCAGTACGTACCGGGCAGGAACCGCAAAAACTATGTGTTCCGCAACCACCTTCGGCAGCCAATGCGTTGCGGCATTGCAGCAGGTCGCCCACTCTTTTTTCTTCCGCTCCTTTCTTTGTTCCGGTTTTCTGGTAGTAATTGGTTTTCAGAACTTTGAAATCATTATCTATTAACAGGATAAAAGCATGCACGTTTTTCAGGACAGAACCGGCGATATGATTGGTACGTTCCAACTTTCTGGATTCCCGGAATAATCGTTGTTGCATCCGGAGACATTTTCTGCGCTCCCATAAGAAACTAAGCAGCAGGATGGCGCATAAGACTACTAATATTGATAATAATGCTATAAGCATACTTGTATAATTGTTGTTTTAGCTTGATGAATATGACTACAAAGATAGTTTTTTCTTTCCGTATAAAAAAAGTGTTGAACAAATATCGTACTATTTGCGTTATATAATTTAGAAAACCAATTAAAAATACGAACGTTATGAAGAAGTACATTTGCACGGTCTGTGAATATATTTACGACCCCGAACAAGGAGATCCGGAAAGCGGAATTGAACCAGGAACTGCGTTTGAAGATATTCCAGATGATTGGACTTGTCCACTATGTGGTGTCGGTAAAGAAGATTTCGAACCGTACGAAGGATAAAGCAGAGAGGGAGAGAATTTATTAAGTGAAAATGGTTGGATACATTGGATGTATTCAGCCATTTTTGTTTTTTTGTGATAAGAAATGCTTATGATGCCTGAATTTGTAATACCTTTGATTCAAAATTATAGCATTATGTATTACAACAAGACAACCACTACTAATCGAATCTCACAGTTATTCCTTTTTATTTCTGTATTATTCATATCCGGCTTTTTAATTACGGGCTGCCATGACGATGATGATGTTCCTGAACAAGAACCGCCTATCCCGGATTATACTATCATAGTCAAGGATATACAGAATATCCCCGAGGGCTTTGTTTTTGACAGGGTAGAGGTGAAGGTTACGGGCGTTGACTGGAGTGTGATTGAAACGCTTACGTTCCCTTATGAGAATGGGCAGATTATTATGGATTTACCCACTGTCTTTTCTTCAGAAGTGCTGCAAAAAGTAGACCGCAGAGGAGGGGATATGAGTGGATACTGGACGGGAACTTCAAATGACAGCGATGCGCTTGTTGCCACATTGGGAGATTTCTTTGTATTTAACGGGGATAAGAAAGTAGGCCGGATTGCAATATCCAACTGGACAGGCAGGGGTTCTTCTGCCGGAAAAGCCACATTAGTGAGTTATCAGTTTGCCGACCGTCCTTTTTCGTTGACAGGCAGTGATAAATCTTATAATTACAGCGATTGCTCTTTCGTCAGAGGATGGAATATGTTTGCCAATATCAATCCGGCATCAGAAAACGGTACGGGAAAAGTTCTTCGAACCACTACTGTACCGGAATCTACCTTATTTTGGCGTCTTGCGGAATCGTATGTTTATAATTGATTGCTCTTAAAAGATATATAAAAAAGGAGAATCGACCTGATGCATTCGCACAGTCGATTCTCCTTTTTTATTATTTGTTTCCTTTACTTATTAAGAAGCCTTCTTCTCTTTCACATCACTGCTTGCTTCCACCACATTTACCACATAATCACCTAGTTTCTCACATTCGGCGATAATATCCATGTAATAAACTCCCATCTGATAATCATATTCCTTGTTGTTCACATCCAGGATATTCTGATTCTTCAGTTGGTTGCGGTAGTTATTGATTTCGTTCTCGATATTGAAAGACTTGTTGATGTCAATACTCTGATGTTCCGGTTTCTCCACTACCACAATCATCTGCGCGAGGGCATCGCTTGTCAGTTTCATCATGAAGTGGATATGCTCGTATTGCTTTTCGGTGAAGTCCTGGTTTGTCTGGCGCTTCCGGTTGACGGTACGCGCCAGGTTATAACAACTGTCCCCGATACTTTCAATCTCCGTCACCTCACGCAGCATGGCGCGTATCTGCAACTTACTTTCGGAACTCAAACGTCCTTCTGACACTTGATTCAGATAGTTGGCTATTTCCAACTCCATATTGTCGCTGATATTCTCGTATTTCTCTATCCGGCTGAACAGTTTGTTGAAATCATCATCCTTCTCCGTATGCAGCAAGTCCTGCACCATACCGAACATGCGATGGGTACGTTCAGCGAAAAGATGAATCTCCTTGCGTGCCTGAAGAATGGAAAGCTCCGCCGTAGACAGCATACCGCCGGTGATAAACCGCAGTCTCGGTTCTTCGTCCTCTTCCTTCGGGTGGATTAAAGCACATACGGTACGTTCAATCAGTTTCACGGCCCATATCAGGATACATACGTTACAGATATTGAAGATAGAGTGGAAAGCGGACAGTTTGTATGAGATGGCAACTTCGGGGTTGCTGCTTTGGAAGAAAGTGTCTACTACCCAGTTTACAAACTGCATGAAAGGGTGGAAGATAATCAATACCCAGATAACACCGAACACATTAAAAACAAAATGCGCCAATGCTGCCCGTTTAGCCTGTGTGTTGGCTGTTAATGCGGCAAGATTGGCGGTGATTGTAGTTCCGATATTTTCTCCCAGTACGAGGGCTGCTCCCAGTTCCAGACTAATCCATCCGTTGGCACACATAATCAGTGTAATTGCCATCGTGGCGGCAGAAGCCTGTACAATCATGGTCAGTATCGTACCGATGAACAGGAACAGGAGAATGGAGAAGAATCCCATATCCGTGTAGTTCTGTACGAAGGCGAGCATTTCCGGGTTGGCATTCAAGTCGGGCGCATTTGCTTTCAGGTAAGAAAGCCCCATAAAGAGGAAAGAAAAACCGAAAATGAATTCACCGACGGACTTGCGGTTGCTTTTGCCCGAGAAGATAAGCGGAAGGGCGATGGCCAGAAGAGGAAGGGCAAAGGCGGCCATGTCAACCTTAAATCCGAAAATTGAGATAATCCAGGCAGTGACCGTAGTACCGATGTTGGCACCCATAATGACACTGATAGATTCGGCAAGAGTAAGCAACCCGGCATTAACGAAACTCACGACCATTACCGTCGTTGCTGAAGAAGATTGGATAAGGGCTGTGATTAACACACCTGTTAAAACCCCCGTTACCCTGTTGGTGGTCATTGCCGTCAAGATACTTCGTAGTCTGTCACCCGCGACCTTTTGTAAGCCCTCGCTCATTATCTTCATTCCGTACAGGAAGAGGCCTAATGAACCTATGAGCTTTAAAAAATCATAAAAAGAATATTCCATCTATAATATTTTTAATGGTTATTTGTTCTCAGTCTGATTATAAGTATATTAGTCCCAAATTATTCACCTTTTAACGAACTCGATGAAACAGATGTTACAAATATGTTGCAAAAATAACAATATTTCCAAAGAATTCCCTATCGGAAGCTCACTTTTGGATATTTATTACGGTTTTAATCTTAATTTTCCTTATCAGGTGGTTAGCGCTAAAGTCAATAACCGCTCTGAGGGACTTAATTTTAGGGTATATAACAATAAGGATATAGAGTTTTTGGACGTAAGGGATCAGTCCGGTATGCGTACCTATGTACGTTCGCTCTGTTTTGTCTTGTTCAAGGCTGTCACGGAGTTGTATCCCGACGGAAAGTTATTCGTAGAACATCCCGTCTCCAAAGGCTATTTCTGCAATTTGCGTATCGGGCGCCCCATTGAACTGGAAGATGTGAAACGCATCAAGCAGCGTATGCAGGAAATTATTGCCGAAAATATTCCTTATCACCGCATCGAGTGTCATACGGCAGAAGCTGTACGTGTATTCAGTGAACGGGGGATGAATGACAAAGTACGGCTGCTCGAAACTTCCGGCTCCCTCTATACCTATTATTATACGTTGGGCGATACGGTCGATTATTATTATGGTAATCTGCTGCCTAGTACCGGATATATTAAGTTGTTCGACATCGTGAAATATTACGATGGACTGCTTCTTCGGATTCCGAGCCGCGAGAATCCCGAAGTATTGGAAGATGTTGTGAAGCAGGAGAAGATGTTGGACGTCTTTAAGGAATATCTGAACTGGAGTTACATTATGGGACTCAACAACGCCGGAGACTTTAACCTGGCTTGTGAAGAAGGGCACGCCACAGATTTGATTAATGTAGCCGAAGCCTTGCAGGAGAAGAAGATAGCCCAGATAGCCGATACCATCTTCCACCGTGGAGAAAACGGCAACCGTGTGAAACTTGTCTTGATTGCCGGGCCCTCATCCTCGGGGAAAACTACTTTCAGCAAACGTCTCTCTATCCAGTTGATGACAAACGGCTTGAAACCCTATCCCATTTCTCTGGACAACTATTTCGTAGACCGTGAAGACACCCCTCTGGATGAAAACGGAAACTACGATTATGAATCACTTTACGCTCTCGACCTGGATTTGTTCAACCGGCAATTGCAAGCCTTGCTGCGTGGTGAAGAAGTGGAGCTTCCACGTTTTAACTTCTCCCTTGGCAAGAAAGAGTATAAAGGTGACAAACTGAAAATAGAAGATAACACGATTCTAATTCTGGAAGGTATTCATGCCTTGAATCCGGAACTGACTCCCCATATTCCGGCTGAACGCAAGTTTAAGATTTACGTATCTGCACTGACTACCATTTCCTTGGACGACCATAACTGGATTCCGACCACTGATAACCGTCTGTTGCGCCGTATTATCCGTGACTTCAATTATCGTGGATATTCCGCCCGCGAAACCATTTCACGCTGGCCTAGTGTACGTGCCGGTGAAGACAAGTGGATATTCCCTTACCAAGAGAATGCCGATGTCATGTTCAATTCGGCATTGCTTTTTGAATTTGCCGTTCTTCGTCTGCATGCCGAACCTATTTTGATGGGAGTTCCGCGCAATTGTCCCGAATATTGTGAAGCCTACCGGTTGCTGAAATTCATTAAATATTTTGTTCCGGTACAGGATAAGGAAATTCCGCCGACTTCCCTGCTTCGCGAGTTTTTGGGTGGAAGTAGCTTTAAATATTAAGTAAAACTATAACCAAATTAAGTAGAACTATAATAAGAATATATTTGTCCTTGTGTTTTCTGCAATGGGAACACAAGGATTTTTTGTACTGTAAAAACACAAAAGAAATACAAAATAGATGATAATTAGATTCTCTTTTCGAAAAAGAGCGGCTGAACGTTCTATTAAACTTTAAAACATTGAACTTTTGCTTGTTTTATCCGTTATGAATTTACATGCAACAATAAAGAGAGAGAATATGATTTTTTACAATAATCTTTTAGCAAAATGGTTCTTAGGAAAAGGGAAGAATAAGAGTCATTATTTTATGTTTAGTGGTTTTTTCTTTACCCGATATAAGTATTTGGAAATTTGGGAAGATATGGAACTACGGATTCATGCAAGGCAGTTTTGGGAATGTTTCCTTTTAACACTGTTACCTGCCTTAGTCTTGTCATTAGTGTATTCATGGTGGTGGATGATACTGCCTTTCATGACTTACCATGTGTTTTACTGGTTGGAAAAGTCATTCCGTCCTCATTCTGTTTTCGATTGGGAAGCGATAGAAAATTGTGGCGACTCACTTTATATCAGGAAAAGAAAATCGTATGCGTGGATGAAGTGGTACGGAAAGAAAACGTTGCCTTTGTCCGATTGGGACGATTAAAAACTGGTAAAACGATTAGAATTAAAGGTTGTCGAGACTTCTTAGGATTTTTCTTAGGCACGGATTACACGGATAACACGGTTTTTAATGAATTGGAACCGTGAAATCCGTGTAATCCGTGCCTAAGAATATTATTATGGCTGGCTGATTTTTATTTTTAAGACTTTATTTCAAATGCTTCTTTATCCAAAGCAAATGCCCGTATTCAGTATCACTTGAAGTCCAATGCTCGTTAATCGGAGTAATCAATGCCTCTTTCGGACAGTTCAATGCATTATATACAATATAACTGGTTGTCGGCGGGCATACGTCATCGTTGAATCCCCATGTCATGTAAGTGTCCGCTTTGATTAGTTTTGCGAAGTTCACTACATCGTAATAAGCCATTGTCTTTATCTTTTCAGGCGTATCCATGCCTGTTGCTCTTCTGAAAAAGTGCGGATAACCGCCGGCACGTCCGGCCTTGTATCCCGCCATGTCACTTAATGCAGGATGGTTGGCAACGCAAGCGGTGACACGCTGGTCAAGTCCGGCAGTGATTAACGCTAATGCACCGCCCTGGCTGCCACCTTGGACAATCACATTCTTGCCGTCCCATTCAGGCAGGGAAGTCAGCAAGTCAATGCTGCGGACGCAAGCCAGATATACCCGTTTCATATAATAATTGTCAGGGTTGTCCAGGCCGTTGGTTAAATAACCGTTCCCTCTGCCATTGAACGCGTTGCTGATTTCTTTAAATTCCTGTTCACTCATTTCCGGATTAAGCCCGTGTATCTCTATTTCAAAGCGGATGCAGCCTTGTTCCGCATAATATTTATGGCGCATCGGGTCTTTAATCGTTTTGATGCCCGCTCCCGGAGGACACAATACCACAGGAAATTTTCCTTCTTTCTTGGGATAGAATAAATAACCATAGACGCATTGACCGCCTTTATTCAGTTGTAATTTCACGAGATAACAATCTATTTTGTCCGTAGAATACTTTTCTACGTGCTCTTTGGTGTAAGTCAGCGGAAACTCTTTTTGCTCTGCTTTGGCCTTTTCCCAAAAATCGTTGAAATCGGCGGGCATGGTCGTATAGGGCTTCAGCTTTTCCGGTGAGAAACCTACTTTTACATGATGCGAATATGTTTTTCCGTCTACTGTTGCTTTCAGGCGGCAATCGCGGAATCCGGGTTCTTTCATTGTGCCGATGGGTATTACGGCCCTGCCGTTTTTAAGCGTAACACTTCCCTTTGTATCGGCCGGCATCAAATCCCTGCCTGTTTCATAGTTGACAACTACGTTATCTCCGGGGATACCATATTTATAGAATTGTACTTCCACAGTAGCTTTTTCTCCTGTCTTATAAATCCAGTCGGCATGGTTGGGAACGGTAACCCAAAGTACATCGCTTCTATAAGGATAGTTTTCGGCTACGGCAGATAGCAAGGTTACCAACAACAGACATACGGATAAGAATAGTTTCTTCATGGTATTATTCATCTTAGGGCTTCCACTTCTTCCGGAGTCAAAGGTATTTTCTTACCCAGTCTGCGAGCTCCGGTTTCAGTAATCAGGTAATCTTCTTCATTGCGGATGCCGCCGAAATCCTTGTAAGTCTCCACCACATCGTAATTGATGAAATCGGTAAACTTCTTTTCCGCTTTCCACATATCAATCAGTTCGGGAATAAAGTAAATTCCCGGTTCTACGGTATGCACAAATCCCGGTTCCAATGGAATGGCAAGACGCTGTGACTTGCGACCGAACTGCGTACTCTTCGGCTGACCGTTATATCCTACCCATATCTCTCCCAGGTTCTCCATATCATGCACATCCAGTCCCATCATATGACCTAATCCATGCGGATAGAACAGGGCGTGAGCGCCTTCACGAACCGCGCTCTCCGCATCTCCTTTCATCAATCCAAGCGCCTTCATTCCCTCTACCATCACACGGGCGGACAATTCATAAACTTCCATATAAGGAATCCCCGGACGGAGAGCTTTCACCGATTCGAGATGCATCGCATTCTGAATTTCATAAACTTCACGCTGCCGGGTAGTAAATTTCTTATCGGCAGGAACCGTAGACGACATATCGCCTGCATAACCCGATTCGACTTCCGCACCGGCATCAATCAGGAACAAGTCACCCGGTTTCACTTTATTTCCATGATAATGGTTGTGCAATGTCTGTCCGTTGATTGTTGCAATTGTGGCAAAAGAGAGCTGACAGTTGTTAGCTTCCGCCACCCGGTTCATTTCCGCTACTACTTCATATTCATACATACCCGGGCGAAGCACCTTCATGGCAGTGATATGCATATCGGCAGTCACGTCGCAAGCCTTTTCTATCTCTACGATTTCTTCTGCCGATTTATAATTACGTTGAGCAATGACAGCACGGATAAAAGGAACAGACCCCTCCTGACGCGCAGGCGGAACACCCAGCCAATCCATCAGTTTCAATTTATGTTCGGGACGGTAAGGCGGCAGATAATGAACTGCTTTTCCTTTCTGCACGCACTTGTGAAGATAACTTACAATTTCAGCGGACGGCATTAAATCAGCCACGCCTACACGTTCGCACTTGTCACGCAACGTCGGCTGAGAACCCATCCACACGATAGCGTCAATCGAAAGCTCGTCGCCGAAAATAATTTCCTTGTCTTCGTCAATATCTATGATTGCCGAAAGTCCGGCGCATGAAAGCCCGAAGTAATAAAGAAATGTTGAATCCTGCCGATAACGGAACGTGTTATCCTCGTAATTCAGTCCGCACTCGTCATTTCCAAGAAATAACAATACTCCAGAGCCTATATTCTTTTTCAGCAGGGCTCTCCGCTGCATATACGTTTCTTTGGCAAACATATGGTTCTATTTTTTAAGTTCGTGCAACAAAGATAACGAATTTTGTGTTATAGGATTAAAAATAATCCCCTTAATCTGTGTAATCTCTGGTTAAAAAGTTACTTTTGTAGCGAGAAACGATAGAAAGCAAAAACGAATATGGCACAAGGTTCCCGTCAAATACAATCTCAGGCGCAACAGCAGATACAGACGCTATCGCCCCAGCAGATTCTCGTCGTGAAATTGTTGGAGCTTCCCGCAGTAGAGCTGGAAGACCGTATTCATGCCGAACTGCTTGAAAATCCGGCTCTTGAAGAAGGCAAAGAAGATAATGCCGCCGATGAATATTCCGATGCCGACAGTACGGAAGACGGCATGGAGAATGATGCCAATGACTATGATTCTTTAGGTGACTATCTCACCGAAGACGATATTCCCGACTATAAACTGCAAGAGAACAACCGCTCGAAAGACGAGCAGGCGGAAGATATACCCTTCTCCGACACCACTTCCTTTTATGAAATATTGAAAGAGCAACTCCGTGAACGGAATTTGACAGAACATCAATGCGACCTGGTAGAATACCTGATCGGCTCACTGGATGACGACGGCTTGCTCCGTAAATCTCTGGAAAGCATCTGTGACGAACTGGCCATTTATGCCGGTATAGAATCCACAGAGGAAGAACTCGAAGAAGCATTGTGCATCTTGCAGGACTTTGACCCGGCAGGTATCGGCGCCCGTAGCCTTCAGGAATGTCTGTTGATACAGATTGACCGGAAGAAAGAGGCGGAAAGAACTCCCAATCCCATACTCGACCTCGAAGAGCGCATCGTCCGTGACTGCTACGAAGAGTTCACCCGCAAGCATTGGGAGAAAATCATCAAGAAGCTGGATATTGACGAAGAAACATTCAATGAAGCCATCTGCGAAATCACCAGACTGAATCCCCGTCCCGGTGCTTCTTTGGGCGAAACCATCGGCAGAAATCTTCAGCAGATAATTCCCGATTTTATCGTAGAAACCTATGATGACGGAACGATCAATATAAGTCTCAATAACCGTAATGTCCCCGAACTCCGCATGAGCCGTGACTTTACGGAAATGGTGGAAGAACATACCAGGAATAAAGCCAACCAGTCCAAAGAATCCAAGGAAGCGATGATGTTCCTGAAGCAGAAAATGGACGCGGCACAAGGATTCATCGACGCTGTCAAGCAACGTCAGAATACGCTGATGACCACCATGCAGGCAATCATCGACCTGCAACGGCCGTTTTTCATCGACGGAGACGAATCCCTGTTGAAGCCGATGATTCTGAAAGACGTAGCCGAACGTACCGGACTGGATATATCAACCATCTCCCGTGTCAGCAACAGCAAATATGTGCAGACGAATTACGGCATCTATCCGCTTAAATTCTTTTTCAGCGACGGATATACCACGGAAGACGGAGAAGAAATGTCCGTCCGTGAAATCCGTAAGATTCTGAAAGAATGTATCGACGGCGAGGACAAGAAGAAGCCGCTGACCGATGATGAACTGGCAGAAATCCTGAAAGAAAAAGGATACCCCATTGCCCGCCGGACAGTAGCCAAATACCGCCAGCAACTGAATATACCGGTGGCGCGGCTTCGGAAATAGCGGCTTAGGAAATAAGAATGGACAATTGATATTATAAGGAACGAGAGTTATAATTTGCAATTAATAATCAGTAATTAAAAAAGAAGTGGACAGAGAAAGAGAGCATATCATAGCGGATAAGTCAATGTTGCAGGTGGCGAGAGTCACTTCGATATTGTTTACCCCATTTTCTATTCCGTTTTTGTCGTTTCTGGTGTTATTCCTGTTTTCTTATCTGCGCATCATGCCGATGGTGTATAAGTTGATTGTATTGGGAATCGTTTACTGCTTCACCATATTGACACCTACCATCACCATTTTCCTGTTTCGCAAGATAAATGGTTTTGACCGCCAGGAATTGAGCGAACGTAAGAAACGCTATATACCTATCCTGCTGACTATCATCTCCTATGTATTCTGCCTGTTGATGATGCGCAAACTGAACATACCCTGGTATATGACGGGCATTATCCTCGCTTCTCTGGTGGTATCTGTCATTTGCATTGCAGTCAACCTGAAATGGAAACTGAGCGAACACATGGCAGGAATGGGTGGAGTGATAGGAGGACTGGTTTCTTTCAGTGCCCTGTTCGGTTATAATCCGGTAGGCTGGTTATGCCTGTTTATCCTGATAGCCGGCATACTCGGTTCAGCCCGTATCATCTTGGGACATCATACGTTGGGTGAGGTGCTTTCCGGCTTTGCTGTCGGTCTGGTATGCGCCCTTCTGGTGCTTCATCCGATGAGTAATTTCTTATTTCGAATATTTTTGTTTTAAAACAGTATAAATCCTAAAAACTAATTATTATGGACTTTCCACAGAATTTGAAGTACACGAACGAACACGAATGGATTCGCGTTGAAGGAGACATTGCTTATGTTGGTATCACAGACTACGCTCAAGAGCAGCTAGGGGATATTGTATTCGTAGATATACCTACTGTCGGTGAAGCGCTGGAAGCCGGCGAAGTTTTCGGAACCATCGAAGTAGTAAAGACCATTTCCGACCTTTTCCTACCGGTAGCGGGTGAAGTAATGGAACAAAACGAAACGCTGGAAGAAAATCCGGAGCTGGTGAACAAGGATCCTTATGGCGAAGGCTGGCTGATTAAAATGAAGCCGGCAAACCTGAAAGACGTAGAAGACTTGCTGGATGCCGAAGGGTATAAAGAAGTGATTAACGGATGAGTGATTAGTGATTAGTAGCTCCGCTGTGGCTGCTAATCGCTGAGTAAAATCATGCACGTTATCTAAATATATTAATCGCTAAAAAACTAATCATTAAGAAATGACTCCAATTGTAAGTATCATCATGGGCAGTACGTCCGACCTTCCCGTAATGGAGAAGGCTGCGCAACTGCTGAATGATATGCATGTACCGTTCGAAATGAACGCACTTTCTGCTCACCGCACGCCCGAGGCTGTGGAAGAGTTTGCCAAGAATGCCCGTAACCGTGGCATCAAAGTGATTATCGCTGCTGCCGGAATGGCTGCCGCCCTTCCCGGTGTAATTGCGGCCAACACTACGCTTCCCGTCATCGGAGTACCCGTAAAAGGTTCCGTTCTCGATGGTGTAGACGCCCTTTACTCTATCATTCAGATGCCTCCGGGCATTCCCGTAGCCACCGTTGCCATCAACGGCGCGATGAATGCGGCTATCCTGGCTATCCAGATGCTTGCATTGAGTGACGAGAAGTTGGCCGAAGCTTTTGCTGCTTACAAAGAAGGACTGAAAAAGAAAATCGTAAAAGCAAACGAAGAACTGAAAGAAGTGAAGTTTGAATATAAAACGAACTAATGGATCTATTCAATTATTTTCGAAGAGAAACCACAGAAGTGAATATTGGGGCTGTACCGTTGGGCGGCCCCAATTCTATTCGTGTCCAGTCGATGACCAACACGTCTACGCAGGATACCGAGGCTTGTGTGGAACAGGCAAAGCGAATTGTTGACGCGGGTGGCGAATATGTCCGCCTGACAACGCAGGGCATCAAGGAAGCGGAAAACCTGATGAATATCAACATCGGTTTGCGCAGCCAGGGATATATGGTTCCGTTGGTTGCCGATGTGCATTTCAATCCGAAGGTGGCCGATGTAGCCGCTCAATATGCGGAAAAGGTGCGTATCAATCCGGGAAATTACGTAGATGCTGCGCGTACTTTTAAGAAACTGGAATATACAGATGAAGAGTACGCTCAGGAGATACGCAAGATTCACGACCGGTTTGTCCCTTTCCTGAATATCTGTAAGGAGAACCACACGGCTATCCGTATCGGAGTGAACCATGGCTCTTTGTCCGACCGCATCATGTCACGCTATGGTGACACCCCCGCAGGAATGGTAGAATCCTGCATGGAATTTCTCCGTATCTGCGTCGAAGAGAACTTCACCGACGTAGTGATTTCTATCAAGGCGTCCAATACAGTCGTCATGGTGAAAACCGTCCGCCTGTTGGTAGACGTGATGGAAAAAGAAGGCATGGCCTTCCCGCTGCACCTCGGAGTGACGGAAGCCGGAGACGGGGAAGACGGACGTATCAAGTCCGCTCTCGGCATCGGTGCGCTGTTGAGCGACGGACTGGGTGATACCATCCGTGTATCTTTGAGTGAAGCGCCCGAAGCGGAAATTCCCGTAGCCCGCAAACTGGTGGATTATATCCTGTTGAGGCAGAACCACCCTTATATCCCGGGACTGGAAGCACCGGACTTCAATTATCTGTCTCCCGAACGCCGCAAGACGAAAGCTGTCCGCAATATCGGTGGCGAACACGTACCTGTGGTGATTGCCGACCGTATGGATGGAAAGACGGAAGTGAATCCCCAATTCACTCCGGATTATATCTATGCCGGACGCGCTTTACCCGAACAACGGGAAGCAGGCGTGGAATATATCCTCGATGCCGACGTATGGCAAGGGGAATCCGGCACCTGGCCTGCTTTTAATCATGCGCAACTGCCACTGATGGGCGGCTGCAATGCAGAACTCAAATTCCTGTTTATGCCCTATATGGCACAAACGGACGAAGTAATAGCCTGCCTGAAGCAACACCCCGAAGCAGTCATCATTTCCCAAAGCAATCACCCGAACCGTTTGGGCGAACACCGTGCGTTGGCGCACCAACTGACAACGGAAGGTTTACAAAACCCGGTTGTCTTCTTCCAGCATTACGCAGAAGATAATGCAGAGGATTTACAGATAAAATCTGCCGCTGATATGGGAGCCTTGATTTTTGACGGACTTTGCGACGGTATCTTCCTGTTCAACCAAGGCAGCCTGAGTCATGCGGTAGTAGACGCAACCGCTTTCGGAATCCTGCAAGCCGGACGTACCCGTACTTCCAAGACAGAGTATATCTCTTGTCCCGGTTGCGGACGCACGCTCTACGACTTGGAAAAGACAATTGCCCGCATCAAGGCGGCTACTTCACATCTTACAGGACTGAAGATCGGTATCATGGGATGCATCGTGAATGGCCCCGGCGAAATGGCGGATGCTGACTACGGTTATGTAGGTGCCGGACGGGGTAAGATCAGCCTTTATAAAGGCAAAGTCTGTGTCGAGAAGAATATCCCCGAAGAAGAAGCAGTGGAAAGATTGCTGGAGTTTATCCGGCATGACAGGGAAGAAAACTCTTGATACTATTATTTTATGGGGTGCATCTGCTACGGATGTCACCCCATAAATTTTCCTTGAATGCCAATTGCTGAAAAAAATAATAAATGCGATATAAATTGTCTTACTAATCAATTTGCTGTAACTTTGTATTGTCAAATAAGAAAGCAAAATAAAATACGATAATGGAAGAAAATTTTGACTACCAGGCAGTGCCCTGTGGTTTCACCCACTGCTTCAATAACCAATGTCCGAAAGGAGAAAAATGCCTGCATCGCTTGGTGGCAATGCATAGTACCAATCAGTACCCCACCCTGTCTGTGGTAAACCCCAATTGTATTCCGGAAGATGCAAACGCTTGTTCTTTTTATAAGCCGGTTCGGAAGATACGGGTGGCGTGGGGAGTTAAGCATTTGCTGGATAACGTGCCCCATAAGGATGCGGAAGTACTTAAAAGCCAAATGCTTGGATATTTCGGACGCGGGATGTATTACCGTTTTTACCGGAAAGAGAAATATTTGTCTCCTGAACAGCAGGAATATATCCGTAGAATTTTTCGCCAAAAAGGTATAACTGAAGAACCTGCGTTTGATTCCTACACAGAAGAATATAACGGTTCTTCTTCAAATTTGGTGGTAAATTCTTTATCTCTTTATTTCCAAGTTAATAATTATCCCTTTTTATTTACTTTCATAAGAAAATATAGGCACTGACTGAATTAGTTAAATGAGCGGAGAAAAACTTACCACCAAATTTGACGAAGAATCGTTTTGCAAACTTTATTGTAGGAGATTTGGCATCTATTGATGATATGCATTCCAAGTTTTGTAGCTTTTGCTCCCTCCAAAAAATAAGGGGAACTCCCGGATAAATCCGTTCGTCCCCCTCCGGGTCTTAGCCAATTCTTAATAATATTTTGTCAAAGACAAGTAACAACATATGAATATAATGTTTTTGACTTACAATTTTATAGACATAAAAAAAGCGGAAGGGTATTTACCTATCCGCAAACGAGGGAGTCCAAGCCCTAAACGCACAAACAGGAAACACCCCCCGCCATATTTGCAGGGAGCATCTATCTGTTTCATGTGCGTTGATTTTATTTTGGACTTTTCATTGGCACAGAAATCAGCTAAACGCTTTTTTTCTTAAAATATAAAAATGCAGTCGCGCTACGACTGTGCAAAGATAGCAATAAATTGAATCTGCTCTTATCAATCCTCAGTTTTTTGTGGCAATTGTTTTCTCTTTTAATGATTGTCCGACTTATTTGTTTTTCAACAGGTAATTATATTCATCCAAGATTTGTTGATATTCTGTAAAATCTTACTATTTTTGTGGTACATGATTTCTAAACAATAATTAAATTATTTATTCTTATGAAAAAGATTCTGTTATTTTTCGCTTTAGTAGCGATGAGTGTAGTGAGTATCAACGCGCAGGATAACCTGAAATGGGGTGTGATGGCAGGTATGAATGTCAGCAAATACACTATTACCGGCTTTGACAGCAGGATAGGTTTTCATGCAGGTGTAAAAGCCGAATTGGGGTTGTCTCAGGAAGCGAGCGGAGCATATATGGATTTTGCAGCGTTACTGACATTAAAAGGTGCGAAGATTGATGGTGGCTCAATTGCAAGTATTAAATTTAATCCGTATTATTTGGAGGTTCCGGTACATGTTGGTTATAAATATGCAGTAAATGATGACTTTGCATTATTTGGTAGTGTGGGCCCCTATATTGCTGTTGGCTTGTTTGGAAAGGCTAAAGCAAAAGTTGATGGTAATATTGCCGATTTAGGAGGGTTGGGCACTAACTCTGCATCCGAAGATATATTTGGCGATGACGGATTTAAACGGTTCGATTTCGGTCTTGGCTTGAAAGCGGGTGTTGAGTTCAGTAAGAAATATCAGGTTGCTATAAGCTATGACTTCGGTTTGGTAGAAGTGGCAAAAGATTTGGGGATGAAGAACAGAAACCTGATGATTTCATTGGGATATATGTTCTAAAAATAGACAGTAGATATTCTTATTGCAACTTTGTTGCACGAATCATTCACTACCTTTGTAGCAACTAAAAGATGAAAGATATGGGACATTGTAGTTGCTGTGCACACGGATGTGCATCTGAAAAGGAAGTTGAAGTTAGGAATTCTATATTTCAAGAATACTGGAAAGCAGGGCTTTCATTTATATTGCTGATAAGTGGTATTATAATGAATGCCCTGGATTTCTCTTTTTTTCATAAAGAGTATGTAGCCTTAATCTGGTATATTGTAGCTTATCTTCCCGTTGGACTCCCTGTTATAAAAGAAGCATGGGAGAGCATGAAAGAGAAAGACTACTTCAGTGAGTTTACTCTAATGATTGTTGCCACAATCGGAGCTTTCTATATTGGTGAATATCCGGAGGGGGTAGCTGTGATGCTGTTTTATACCATCGGAGAACTGTTTCAGGACAAGGCAGTCGATAAAGCAAAACGCAATATCGGTGCTTTATTGGATGTAAGGCCAGAGAAGGCTTTGGTATTGAGAGATAACAGTCTGATTACAGAAAGCCCGAAGAATGTAAAGGTCGGTGAGATTATAGAAATAAAATCGGGCGAGAGAGTCCCTTTGGACGGAGTGATGCTCGGCGAAGTCGCCGCTTTTAATACGGCGGCATTGACAGGTGAAAGCGTTCCCCGTAATATTCGCGAAGGCGAAGAAGTGCTTGCCGGAATGATTGTGACGGACAAAGTGATTCGAATCAAGGTGACAAGACCATTTGATAAGAGTGCGCTTGCCCGGATATTGGAACTTGTGCAAAATGCTTCGGAGCGAAAAGCCCCGGCGGAATTGTTTATCCGTAAATTTGCACGTATCTATACACCTATTGTTATAGGACTGGCGGTATTGATCGTACTCCTTCCGTTTGTTTATTCATTCATTGATACTCAGTTTGCATTTGTGTTTAATGACTGGCTGTACAGAGCCTTGGTCTTCCTGGTGATTTCGTGCCCGTGTGCTTTGGTAGTAAGTATTCCACTAGGATATTTTGGTGGCATCGGAGCTGCTTCCCGCTTGGGAATCTTATTCAAAGGTGGTAATTATCTGGATGCAATCACTAAAATCAATACGGTTGTGTTCGACAAAACAGGCACTCTGACTAAAGGAACGTTTGAAGTGCAGGAGTGTAAATCCGCATCCGGTATTTCAGAAAAGGAATTGATTGGAATGGTAGCTTCGGTAGAGAGTGACAGTACGCATCCGATTGCTAAAGCCATCGTGAACTATGCAAAGCTGCAAAACGTAGAACTGCTACCGGTCACCGGTACAAAAGAATTTGCCGGATTCGGCTTGGAAGCAATGGTTGACGGAACTCCGGTATGGGTCGGAAACTGTCGTTTACTATCCAAATTCAATATCGAATATCCGGCAGAGTTATTACAGAGTACCGACACGATTGTAGTCTGCGCCATTGAAACCGACTATGCAGGTTATTTGTTACTGGCTGATACACTGAAAGATGATGCAAAGAAAGCTATTGATGATTTAAAAATGTTGCATATCAAAAACATTCAGATATTATCCGGTGATAAACAAAGTATTGTTACTAACTTTGCGGAAAAGCTCGGTATCACAAGTGCTTATGGCGATTTGTTGCCGGAAGGGAAAGTGCGGCATTTGGAAGAACTGCGGCAGGACGGGACGAATCAGATTGCATTTGTCGGCGATGGAATGAATGACGCGCCGGTACTTGCGTTGAGCCATGTTGGTATTGCCATGGGGGGATTGGGTAGCGATGCGGCCATTGAAACAGCCGATGTCGTGATACAGACAGACCAGCCCTCTAAAGTGGCCGAAGCCATAAAGGTAGGAAAGCTGACACGCAGGATTATCTGGCAGAATGTTTCACTGGCATTCGGAGTGAAACTGCTCGTACTGATATTGGGAGCCGGTGGTATAGCTACCCTTTGGGAAGCGGTCTTTGCAGACGTCGGTGTTGCGCTGCTCGCCATTATGAATGCCGTAAGAATACAGAAAATGATAAAATAAGAGACTATGGAAGAGAATATTTATTTGGATAAGTTGGCACGGAGAGATATCAAGCCGACAGCAATAAGGCTTCTCATACTAAAGAATATGATGGAAGTTGAACGTGCGGTATCATTGCTCGATTTGGAAACTCTGCTGGATACGGTGGATAAATCAACCATCTCCCGGACAATAGCCCTCTTTCTGTCTCATCACCTGATACATAGCATAGATGATGGAAGCGGTTCGTTGAAATATGCTGTTTGTGATAATTCCTGCAATTGTGTGGTGCAGGATTTACATTCACATTTCTATTGTGAGAAATGCCACAAGACATTCTGCCTGGAAGGTACGCATATTCCTGTGATTGATTTGCCGAAAGGGTTTGCTTTGCATAGCATTAACTATGTATTAAAGGGGATTTGCCCGGAGTGTTCTTCTCGAAAATAGCTTGACAATTTAGTTTATAAATAAAAAAGCCGGAACTCTGATAACTGAATTATCGTTGAGTTCCGGCTTCCTGCTAATATTGTATGTTTACTTGATGTTAGGATTCAGCGTATGCCAGTCCTTGATAGCGGGGATAATTCCCATTTCAATCACTTCATCACGAAGTTTGCACAGATGTTCGTAGCTCTTTTCCAGTTCCTGCTGTTCGGCGGGAGTTCCGGCTACTTCTTTATAGGTAACACCGTCTTTAGTGATTGAAGTTTCCATTGCCATCATGATATGGTCGAATTTGCCGTTGGAAACATAAGTTCCGGCAGGCCAGCGGAAAGGTTGTCCGCCCATAGCGGCAGCAATCATTTCGATAGAAAGATAAGCCGGGCTTTGAAAAGAAGAACGTCCGCGAAGGTCGATGATATGCTTTCCGCCTTGGATGACACGTACTTTCAGTGCTTCCCATTCGGTCAGCGGGAGACGGGTAGTACCGATGAAATCAGTCAGCGGTTCTCCTTTTACTTTGGTTGTAGATGCGAATACAGCCATTTGTTCGCCATGTCCACCGTAGGTGCGGCAATTCTGGATGTCGGAAGCGGGGATATGGAAGTATTTCACTAATTCGTTTTGCAGGCGGGTGCTGTCCAATGCAGCTAAGGTAGAAACCTGTGAAGGTTTCAAGCCTGAATATAATAAGGTAATCAGACCGGTGATATCTGCCGGATTGAATATGACAACGATATGTTTCACATTCGGGCAATATTGACGGACGTCTTTACCAAACTGGGCGGCAATTTCTGCGTTTCCTTTCAGTAAATCTTCACGGGTCATACCAGCTTTGCGGGCTGCTCCACCGGAAGATACGATATACGATGCTCCGGTCAATGCTTCCTTGATGTCGGACGTATAAGTAAGGTTGACACCTTCGAAGCCGCAGTGATACAGTTCTTCTGCCACTCCTTCCAAAGCAGGAGCGAACGGATCATACAGGCAAATATTCGGAGTGAGTTTCATCATCATGGCTGTTTGTGCCATATTAGAGCCGATCATTCCGGCAGCTCCTACAATCGTAAGTTTCTCGTTGGTTAAGAATTCCATAAAGCTTAATATATTTAAAGGTGAATAATTTTATCTTTCTTTTTGTCGCTACAAAGATAACATTTTACAGCCCTGATTGTTCATAGCAAATAGTTTTGTACGATAACGAAAAGTTATAGTAACTTGATAGAAAGTTCTGTTGAAAATAGACTATCTTTGTATTTAATAAGACTAATAAAACAGAGTAGATTAAAAATATGAGCATCGAATTAGGAAAATATAATCAGCTTGAAGTTGTGAAGGAAGTAGATTTCGGCGTATATCTTGACGGCGGAGAAGAGGGTGAGATTTTGTTGCCTACCCGCTATGTGCCCGAGGATTGCAAGATAGGGGACATTCTGAATGTGTTTCTTTATCTGGATATGGATGAAAGGCTGATTGCGACGACGTTGACTCCGTATGTGCAGGTCGGTCAGTTTGCTTGTCTCGAAGTATCGTGGGTAAATGAATACGGGGCTTTTTTGAACTGGGGACTGATGAAGGACTTGTTTGTCCCGTTCAGGGAACAGAAGATGAAGATGCAGGTGGGACGCAAATATGTGATTCATGCGCATCTGGACGAAGAAAGTTATCGTATCGTGGCTTCGGCAAAGGTGGAACGTTATCTGTCGAAAGACAAACCGGAGTATGCTGCGGGTGACGAAGTGAATATCCTTATCTGGCAGAAAACGGACTTGGGTTTTAAGGCTATTATAGATAATAAGTATAGCGGCTTGCTGTATGAGAATGAAATATTCACTTCGTTGGAGACAGGGATGGAGATGAAAGCTTTCGTGAAACAGGTGCGTGAAGATGGTAAGGTAGACTTGATTCTTCAGAAACCGGGTTTCGAGAAGATTGATGATTTCGCGAAAACATTGCTGGATTATATCAGGGAGCAGGGTGGACGAATCAGCTTGAATGATAAGAGTCCGGCGGAAGATATTTATGATACGTTCGGTGTGAGTAAGAAAACCTTCAAGAAAGGAGTGGGCGACTTGTATAAGAAACGTTTGATTTCCCTGCATGAGGATGGCATCACTTTGGCGGAATCCTAAACAGAATAGGGAAATCCCTACATATGAATAGAGAGAATCATTGGGGTGGGGAGTTTCCTCACCCTATTTTTGTGGTATAAGAATAAAGATATTAATAATAAAAACTAGATATGCTATGCGTAAGATAATAATAAGTTTCTGTATCCTGCTCGCTGCTCTTTCCTTAAAAGCGCAATCTATCAGCGGAATCCGTATCGACGGTGGAAACACTCCGATTCTTGTTTACTTTGGCGGAAATCAGATGTGTATGCCGACTACCACTTGTTTCGTGGCTAATTTGAAATCAGGATATTATACCGTTGAAGTGTATTCTACCCGCTTTTCCCGTCCGGGAGAACGAGTATGGAAAGGGGAGAGATTGTATAAAGACAATGTTTATTTCAATGGAATCGGAGTAACGGAAATTGTGGTGGATGGACGCGACGAGATACGACCGGACAACAGACCCGGACGCCCGGGACATGGTGGACATCGCCCGGATTACGACCGCCATGACAGAGTGATGGACAACCAACTCTTTCAGACATTTCTTGGTAATGTGAAGAAAGAACCTTTTAAAGATGACCGCATAGCATTGATAAATGCAGCATTGGCAAGTTCGGATTTCACTTCCGGTCAATGTCTCCAATTGACGAAACTCTATACTTTTGATGATGATCGGATGGAGATAATGAAGATGATGTATCCACGGATTGTTGACAAAGAGGCTTTCTTTACGGTCATTTCTACGTTGACATTCTCTTCCAATAAGGATGAAATGAATAAGTTTGTTCAAAACTACGGAAGGCGTTGATGTTGGTTAACTAACTAAAAATGATACAGTTATGAAAAATATACTCCCGATCAAGTGGATGTGATGAAGATGTTGTATCCGTATGTCAGGGATAAGCAGAATTTTAACAAGGTGATTGATATCTTATTCACTAATATATATAAAGATGAGGTGCGTAAGTTTATCAAGGAGTATCATCAGAATAATAAATGATAGGAGATTGAATTATGAAACGAATACTGTTTTTACTCTTTGCTGTCGGTCTGGGTGCCAGTATGACCGTGATGGCTGGAATGAGTACCAGCAAAGTGCGTAAGGAGACACGTTTCCTTACGGATAAGATGGCATATGAATTGAGCCTGAGCACTCAACAATATAATGATGCGTATGAGATTAATTACGACTTTATTTATTCTGTCCGTAATATAATGGATTATGTGGCACGTGGCTATGAATGGGCATTGGATGATTACTATGAAGCATTGGATATTCGTAATGATGATCTTCGTTGGGTATTGAGTGATGTACAGTATCGCCGGTTTATGGGAGCTGATTATTTCTATCGGCCGATATACGTAACCGGAGGAAGATGGAATTTCCGTGTTTATATCAATTATCCGAATCGTAGCTTGTTCTATTTCGGAGTACCTTATCATTATCGTACCTATTGTGGGGCACATTATCGCCCGTATATCCATCATACAAGTTATTATCGGGGGCGGTATAATAATTTCCACCATTATTCTACGCCGCATCGGATGAGGGATGAGAGGGTATATCATTCTTATCGCCGTTCGGATTTTGGGTCGGTTCATTTCCGTCCGAATTCTTCCAATCGTCCGCACAATGCGCCTACCCGTCCGGGAGTTGCTGTACGTCCGGGAAATTCTTCCCGTCCCGGCAGTTCTTCTCGTCCCGGAACAGAACATAGACCATCAACTTCTACCAGACCGTCGACTCCGTCCGGGAATGAAAAACCGAATAAAGAGGTTAAGCCTGATAGAAACAATAACAGAGGCGAGGGAAATTCCTATCGTCGACCGGAAACGAATTCAAGCTCATCCGGCTCAAGTCGTAGACCAACAGGTGGAAGCTCGACTACTTCAGGTTCCAATCGTGAAAGCGGACGTACAAATAGTAGTTCAACGAGAAGCTCAAGCAGACGAAGTGAAAGTAGTTCCTCTAGTAGAAACAAGAGTTCCGAAAGAACCAATAGTTCTTCCAGTCGGGGAACCGGTAGCTCCAGTCGTAGTAGCAGTAGCACCAGTTCCAGCCGGAGTAATGTTTCCAGAGGACAAACAGAAAAACGTTCTTCTTCAGGAAGTACGAGAAGCAGTAACACAAGCTCTTCCCGTTCATCTGAAAGAGGTAACGGTTCAAGAAGATAACCTATTCCTTTATTATTAATATCATTATCATTGCTCCTCAGCGGTAGGAGAACTAGACTCCGGCTTCTCGCCGGCTAGACTATTCCGGGCGTCGCCCGTAACTTGGATTTCGGGACGGATAGTATCCGCCCCGATTTCACTTATAAGTCTACAACTGTTCATTTATCTATTTCAGTCTATCTACGTATCGTTTACTTAACGAGCGGCAAATATTCTCCATAACCTTCTTCTTTCATCTTTTCTTTGGGGATAAAGCGAAGTGAAGCACTGTTGATGCAATAGCGAAGTCCGCCTTTGTCCTTCGGGCCGTCCGTGAATACATGTCCCAAATGAGCGTCACCACTTTTACTGCGTACTTCTGTCCGGAGCATTCCATAAGAAGTATCTTTTTTCTCTGCAATCAAGTCTTTTTGAATAGGCTTGGAGAAACTAGGCCATCCGCAACCCGAATCGAACTTGTCAGTGGAAACAAACAGTGGCTCACCGGTAGTAATATCAACATAGATACCCGGGCGATGCTCGTTCCAATATTCATTCCGGAAAGCTGGTTCCGTTGCGCTCTTCTGAGTTACGGCATATTGTTCTGCCGATAGCTTTTTCCGCAAAGTAGCGTCATCCGGCTTTTGATAACTCTTCGTTTGAAGGGCATTGGCTTTCCGTGCCATTTCAAATAAAGCCGGATTGATATGGCAATATCCGTTCGGATTCTTGCCCAGATAATCCTGATGATAGTTTTCTGCCGGATAAAAGTTAGTCAATGGCTTCACTTCTATGGCAATCGGACTCTTATATTGGGTAGCCAGTACCTGAACAGCCTGATTAATGACAGGCACATCGGCTTTATTGGTATAATAAATCCCTGTTCTGTACTGCGTACCACGGTCATTCCCTTGTCGGTTGAGGCTGGTCGGGTCGATTGTTTTAAAATACAAATCGAGTAATAGAGTCAAATTGACGACTTCGGGATCATAGACCACTTTCACCGTTTCGGCTGCATCGGTCTTTCCCGAACATACCTGTTCGTAACTAGGATTGTCAACAATACTGTTGGCATATCCTGCCTGAGTACTTTCTACTCCTCTGATTTGTTTCAGGAAATGTTCAGTTCCCCAAAAACATCCCCCTGCGAGATAGATTTCTGCTTGATTTTTCATTGGTTTAGCAACTCCTAAAAATACATTACTAATCGTCAGAATCACTAAGATAATAAAATGGTTCATATCCGTTGGTTCTTTCTATAATAACGAATAAACCAACGGATATGTTTAAGGGAATCACTATGTTAAGCTCAAGTGTGATTCTTGTTATTCAATAATCTGTCCTTTGTAGAAATCTAAAATCTTTGTGCAGAACAAATAATCATATTTGGCTTGCAGCCTGTCTGATAACGCTTTTGTCAGATTGAGCTTTGATTCGTTATATTCTACAAAAGTAGCTTTACCATTATTGAATTTCTCATTCATTAGCCGGAAAGATTCTTCATTAGCTTTCACAGCTACTTCACTGGAATTATATTTGCTTTCTGCTGCCAAAGCATTGTACCAAGATTGTTGAATTTCCTTGTAGAGCGTTTTTTTAGCATTGTCAAGTTGCAGTGTAAGATTGTTCTGCAGTAAGCGGGCTGTCCGTACTTTATTACGTGTAGAAAAACGGTTGAAGAGCGGAACACTAAGATTGAATCCTACATATTTATTCAGATTGTTTTTCATCTGATTGCCGAAGCCGCCTTCTGATTTGCCGTTTACTGTATAATAATTACTTCCCAAACCTGCACTGAAAGATAATTGTGGATAGAAATTACCTTGTGCAATACGGATACTGTTGATGCTACCTTGCAATCTGTATTCTGCCGATTTAATGCTTGGTTTGCAGGCAAGTGCTTGCGTATAAATATCATCCGGCGGAGTGAGAGGGGTAAATTCCAATTCCTCTTTCGGATTCTCAAGAACGAATCCTTCCGGTGTAGGGAGTTCCAGGAGTTGGCTAAGATCCAGCAGTGATAATTTGTATTTATTGTCGGCTTGTACGGGGGTCATTTCATCTTGTGCTACACGAGCCTGTGCTTCAGCCACTTCAGACGGGGAAGCTTTGCCTACTCCGAAAAGTCCTTGAATACGTTTTAGCTGGTCTTTACTTAAATCTACCTGATTGTGGGCAACCTTACTTAATTCCAGATTAAATAATACCTGCAAATAGGCAGAGGTGACATTAATGGCAATATCTTCTTTGGCTTTATTGAGGTCTTCAATGGCCGCTTTCAAATCCAGTTTGGCCAGTGAATATTGATTGGATAGTTGCAAACCGGTGAATATTGGTACATTTGTGCCTAAACTGAAACTTGTATTGGCACTATTGATATCGCTGTATGAGTTATCTACCGGAGAGGCTGTACGACCCCAACTCCAGTTTTGGCTGGCACTACCACTCAAATTCGGGAGACGTGCCCATTTGGTAGTATGCACATCTACTTTACTTATTTCGGCATCGTTGGCAGATTTGCGAATCCCTGTATTATGCTCGATGGCATAGTCGATGCATTGCCGCAATGTCCATGTTTGCGACGAGTTGTTGTCTTGCGCCTGAATGGAAATTATTCCGATTCCTGAGAGCAGGAGCACTGATATGGTTTTACGGATTGTTTTCATTGAAGTCTGTTATTTGTCTTTTTTCTCAGCACCACGTATTTTATCCTGTGCAGTTATCCCTTTCTTTATCTCTATCTTGATACCGTCACTCATCCCTGTTGTCACCTGTGTGCGTTGGAACTTTTGTTTCGGCACGGAATCCGTCATAAGATACACAAAGGTAGAGTCTCCGCTAAATTCAACTGTACTTTCGGGCACAGCCAACACCTGATTAGCGCGTTGCAGCACGATTTCCGCGTTGGCAGAGTAACCGGAACGGATTTGAACGGAATCCGGTACGGAAATCGCGGCCTTGATTTCAAACTGGTTGGCTCCGTTTGTTTCTACTCCTTTCGGAGAGATATATTCCAGAATAGCGTTGAAAGTCAAATTCTGTAAAGCACCTATTGTAAGTTTTATCGGCATCTGTTCATGGATACGTCCCACTTCGGTTTCGTCAATGTTACCACGGAAAATCAGGTCATTCATATTGGCTACCGTAGCGATAGTCGTTCCGTCATTAAAAGTATTACTCATGATAACCGAGTTACCGGCTTTTACGGGCACATCCAGAATCAATCCGTCAATCGTGGAACGAATCATGGTGCTGCTGAAGGAAGCATTATTCTTAGTGATTCCTTCTTTGATGATTTCCAGATTGTCTTTGGCAGTCTGTTTTTCTTCACGTGCCTGTTTCAGGGCAATTTCGCTTTTTTCATACTCTTCCCGGCTGATAAGCTGGTCGTCATACAACTTTTTGATACGGTTAAAATCCGTCTCAGCCTGTGCGGTGTTGATTTCTGCCAGCCGTACACGGCTTTCTGCGGCGTTCAGTTGTCCGAGTTCGGGGATAACCTTCACTTTGGCTATAACTTCTCCTTTCTTCACGGTTTGTCCCGCTTCTTTATAGACATCGTCGATAATACCGGAAATCTGCGGCTTGATTAGGATTTCATCTCTCGGTTCTACCTTTCCGGTAGCCACGGTAGTCTTTTGCAAGTCTGTTATTTCCGCCTTCACTGTTTCATAGACAGTAATTTTAGGCTGTGACTTCTGATACAGGAATACGAACGTTCCAATAAGGATTACGGCAATGATTACCAATAATGCGATTTTCAGATACTTTTTCATCTTGAATATATATGTTTAATTTTTAATTCTTCGTTCTCAACTCTCCATTCTCAACTTCTACTCATCCCTGATCGCTTCAATCGGCTTGATAGCCATAGCCCGGTAAGCGGGTGCCAGTCCTGCCAACATACCTAACGCGATCAGCAACGCACAAGTACCGATTGCCAGTCCGAAGCTGACTTGGAAATGAGTGTCTCCACCGTCTGAATTTACTCCCATTTCCAATAGTTGCAATATCATGACGGCAAAGGATATTCCGCACATTCCCGCGATGGTTGTCAGCACCATACTCTCAGAGAGAATTTGCTGCATGATGTCTCTCGGCCGTGCTCCGATAGCCCGGCGGATACCAATCTCAGTAGTACGTTCTTTAACGGTTACCATCATGATATTCGATACGCCGATAGCGCCGGCGAGCAAAGTTCCCAAGCCAACCATCCATACCAATATATTGATACCGGTAAATAAGTTGTCAACCATTGAAAACATAGCTTCCGCATTCAGGTACATAAGCGCCTGTTTGTCATTGGGGGCGATATAATGCGCGGCTTTGATAATCTGCTCCATTTCCGGCTGAACGTCGGATACTTTGACACCATGTTTCACGGTGAAGCAGATAACATCAATTCTTCCGCCCAAGTTGTATGTTTGCTGCATGGTGGTGAAGGGTAGGGTGACGGCTTCTGAAGCCCGTCCCTGTATATTCATGTCTCCTTCGGAAGAAGACATTCCGATAATCCGGTAATAAATACCGTCTACACGGATATACTTGCCGCAAGGGTCTTCACCTGCCTTGAAAAGACTTTCATAAACCCGTTTTCCGATAACGCATACTTTGCGCGCTTCCTTTATGTCCACATCATTGATAAACCTGCCGTAAGCCATTTCTTGTGATTCGATGTGAAGGTAGTCGGGGTACAATCCCTTTACGCTGCAATCATATTTCTTGTCTTCATATACGGCTTTCGATCCCCAACGGGCGATGGAAGGAGTAATAACTTCTATTTCTTTGACTTGTGAACGGAGACGTTCGATATCGACAGCTTCCAAGTCCCACCATCTTCCTTTACGAAAGCCCTTGTAGGCTTCGCCCGTCCTTTGCGAAGCGAGGAAGCCGGAGTTGGTGGCGAATCCTTCAAAGTTCTTCTTCATCATATCTTCCAACCCCTGTCCGCCGCCGATAAGGGCAACGAGCATGAAGATTCCCCAGAACACGCCGAAGGCAGTCAACAGGCTTCTCGTCTTGTTTCTTGTGATGGTTATGAGGATTTCCTCACAGGTATCCATGTCTATTCTCATACTCTTAATCTGCTCTAAGTGCTTCAATCGGCCGGATACTGACTGCCTTTCGGGCGGGGAACAATCCGGCTAACGTACCAGCTATTACTAATGTGAGTGTAGCCTGTATGGCAACTCTTATGTCTACGGTCGGATTCAGGAACACCGTTTCTGTCCACACTCCGGTATCCATTGTCTGATTTCCGAAGGCATTGTTCATCCACTCGGTCACTCCGATGCCGGCTACCATGCCGATGTATCCGAATATAGTGGTGATGATTATGCTTTCTACAATAATCAACCAAAGAATTGAGCTTGGCTTAGCTCCTAACGCCTTGCGGATACCGAACTCGCGTGTACGTTCTTTAACGGTAATCAGCATGATATTGGATACCCCAACAATGCCGCTTAAAAGGGTGAAGATACCGATCACCCAGATTCCGGTGCGTAGAATGGCCATGCCTTTCTGTTGTTGCAGATAATTGGTGAACCGGTTCCATATCCAGATAGCACTATGGTCGGTAGGATCAAAACGGTGGTTGGCACCTAGCGCTTTCCGGTATTCTTTTTCAAAGTTCTCATTCGCTTCGATTGTTTCCAGATTTTTTGTAGCGATGGTCAGGCAACTCAGCTTGTCTCCTTTATTATAGATTATTTGCAGGGTGGAAAAAGGTATGAGAGCGGGATTCTCTCCACTGTCTCCTTTGTCGTTGCAAAGTCCTACTACCTGATAGGCAACATTTCCCATGTTGACAAATTGCCCGATAGGTTCGGTATGTGTCTTATTAAAAAGTATTTCAGCCGTCTTTTTATGCAGGACGATTACTTTCCGTCTTTCTTTTATATCCGTCTCATTAATGAAACGCCCTTTATAGAGCTTTATGGTTTCCATATCCGTATGGTTGGGGAAGACTCCCGCCAGTCCGACACTGGCATACTCCGAACCGAAACTGATGTTGACCGAACCTTGCCAGATGGATGCTCCTGTCGTAATGACATTGTCGGGAAAATGGGTATCGGTAATCAGGAAATCTTTGTTGTCCAGTTGAATCTGCCGCCCCTCTTTTAATCCGTCATAAGACTTGGAAGTCCAGCCCGGATAGATTTTAATACTGTTCAGCGCACGTTCCGAAGCAGACTCTTCGAAAGCATGGATCAGCCCGTTGCCTGCGCCCAGCAGGACGATAAGCATAAAGATACCCCATGCTACGGCAAATCCGGTGAGAAAAGTCCTCAGCTTGTTGCGCTTGATGGTACTGTATATTTCTTGCCAAATATCAATCATGATAATGTTTGTATAGTAGTGGTGGATTCTGGTTTATTTCATGATGCCGTCCTTGCCGAAAGGAGAAGCGTCGTGGTCGATGTTATCTTCGATTCGTTCGATAATACCATCTTTGATATGTATAATCTTGTCCGTCTGGTTGGCAACGCCACTCTCATGGGTGACGACTATGATTGTCATCCCCATCCGGTGCAAATCTTTCAGAATCTGCATCACTTCCACAGACGTCTTGCTGTCCAATGCTCCGGTCGGTTCGTCCGCTAGGATAATTTGCGGTTGGGTGATGAGTGCACGTGCGATGGCTACACGTTGTTTCTGACCGCCGCTCATTTCGTTGGGCATATGATGTGCCCATTCTTTCAAGCCCAGCCGGTCGAGATATTCCAGTGCAAGCGCATTGCGTTTCTTACGACTTACCCCCTGATAGAATAAAGGAAGTGCTACATTCTCTACGGCATCTTTAAAGGAAATCAGGTTGAATGACTGGAAGATAAATCCTATCATACGGTTTCGGTATTCGGCAGCCTTGGTTTCGCTTAGATTTTTGATGAGCACATTGTTCAGATAATAATCTCCGGTATCGTAATTATCAAGAATACCTAATATATTAAGTAAGGTTGATTTGCCCGAACCTGACGCTCCCATGATGGAAACAAACTCGCCCCGTTCTATTTTGAGGTTGATGCCTTTGAGTACATGGAGCGGTGCTCCGTTGTTGTAAGTCTTGTTGACGTTTGTAAGTTGTATCACAATTTCCTTTATTTAGTTTCTGTTTTCTTATGAATTTCTACTATTAGACGGTCGAAAGATACGAAAAGTTGCAAAGCAGGTGAACTTTTTTTGAAAAACATTTTGTAGACTCAATCTTCTTTACGTAATTTGTGTGCAGTAAACTTAATGATTAACTAACCCTTTTAAATAAAAGTATCATGAATTCAAACATGGAGAAACCCTACGTAGTAGGTATTGACATAGGCGGAACGAATACCGTCTTTGGAATTGTAGACGCACGCGGAACTATTATTGCTAGCAGCTCAATCAAAACTGCCGGTTATCCTACTGCTGAAGAATATGCTGACGAAGTTTGCAAGAACCTGCTTCCGTTGATTATCGCCAATGGTGGTGTTGACAAAATCAGAGGTATCGGTGTCGGTGCTCCGAATGGTAACTATTACACAGGAACGATTGAATTTGCCCCAAACTTGCCTTGGAAAGGCATCCTTCCGCTGGCTGCCATGTTTGAAGAAAGACTGGGTATTCCTACTGCTTTGACAAACGACGCGAATGCTGCCGCTATCGGTGAAATGACTTACGGCGCAGCCCGTGGTATGAAAGACTTTATCATGATTACGCTGGGTACCGGTGTAGGTAGCGGTATCGTTATCAACGGTCAGATGGTATATGGTCATGACGGTTTTGCAGGTGAATTAGGCCATGTGATTGCCCGTCGTGACGGTCGTATCTGTGGTTGCGGTCGCAAAGGTTGTCTGGAAACTTACTGCTCGGCTACCGGTGTAGCCCGTACGGCTCGTGAATTCCTTGCTGCTCGTACAGACAGCAGTTTGCTTCGTAACATTCCTGCAGAAAACATCACTTCAAAAGATGTATATGACGCAGCCGTACAAGGAGATAAACTTGCACAGGAAATCTTCGAATTTACAGGTAACATTTTAGGTGAAGCATTAGCGGACGCTATCGCATTCTCCAGCCCGGAAGCTATTGTATTGTTCGGTGGTCTGGCTAAATCGGGTGATTATATCATGAAACCGATTCTGAAGTCAATCGACGACAATGTGTTGAATATCTATAAAGGTAAGACTAAATTGCTCGTTTCCGAACTGAAAGACTCTGATGCTGCCGTATTGGGTGCCAGCGCTTTAGCTTGGGAACTGAAAGATATTAAGGAATAATATCAATTTTATAATAAAGGTAATGAAAATCCCTGGGAGCGGTTGCTTTCGGGGATTTTTTTATCTCTGCCGGAAGACAGTTTTCTGAATGAAAGGCCTTGGATGAAGATGAGTTTCGGCACCGGGAAACAACAGTTTCCACACCGGGGAAACCATAGTTTCTCACCGGGGAACAACTCCCTGGTCGGTGAGGAAAAAGAGCCGGAGTTAAATAACCAATAAAAAAGGGAACTTCACATTGAATGAAGCTCCCTTTTTTATTTCGAATCGAAAAGTAGTCTTAGTTATTAACTCTTTTTTCTTTGATTCTAGCTTTCTTACCGGTAAGAGCACGCAGGTAGTACAATTTAGCGCGACGAACTTTACCTACCTTGTTCACCTCGATATTGTCGATAGCCGGTGATTCGATTGGGAAAATTCTTTCTACACCGATAGTACCTGACATTTTACGTACGGTAAAACGTTTCTTGTCTCCATGACCGGCGATTTTGATAACAACACCACGGTACAACTGTACAC